>Ga0197143_1000432_pt1 | contig 47262 bp, 35 predicted proteins | sample GBS70_MetaG_FD_148603 | JGI IMG/M metagenome (GOLD analysis project Ga0197143, IMG submission 148603) | Sediment microbial communities from Great Boiling Springs, Gerlach, Nevada, United States - GBS 70_MetaG | ecosystem: Environmental > Aquatic > Thermal springs > Hot (42-90C) > Sediment... | reverse complement strand
GAACCCCATCCCGACCAGGGCGTAGTATACCCGCCGAAAGAAATGCCAGGATTGATACTCCCACATGCCTCACCCGCGGCTCCAGGCCCCTCATCAGAAAGCCATGCATACCCGGTGGGTGCGTTTCTCAGTAGCCGGGCTCGGTCTTCGGTACTCGGTATCCGGCCCTCGGCATCGGATCGGCTCCGGTGCCGGGTAACCAGGTCCCAGGGGCCAGATACCCGGGCCCTGAGACCTGGCACCCATACCGAACCCAGATGCCGGAAGGGAAGACTGGGATACCGGCGAGATTCCCGGTTCATGTTCCGGAAAGCGCGCCCGTTGGATTGACATCGCAAAGGTACCGTTTGTTCTCATTATACCCTATGTCCTTCCCTGAAACCAAACCAAAGCCCATATGGCCCCACGGCTCTCAAGAGGAGCCGCCGCGAAGGAGACCTTCCAAGGCCGTCAGGACCTGCGCCCGCACCTCTTCCAGCGAACCCCGCAGGACTAGAGCGGCCGCCCGCGCGTGGCCCCCACCTCCAAAACGCCGGGCTAAAGGTAAAAGGTCGATCCGGCCGTTGGCCCGAAGGCTGACCCGAAAGTGACCCGGCTCGACCTCCTTCAGGAGGGCCGCGACCTGAACACCCCGAGTCTTCAAGGCGTAGTCGACGAAGCCCTCCGTGTCCTCGTAGCGGGCGTCTACAGCCTGGAGCATAGACTGCGTGACCGCCATCAGGGCGATCCGGCCGTCCATGCTCAGCTGGAGGGTGTCCAGGACCAGCCGCAGGAGCCGCCACCGACGTTCCGGGTATTGCCCAAAGACCCGACGGGTCAGCTCCTCAGCGGGCACACCCCGCCGGACCAATTCATAGGCCCACCGGAAGGTATCCGGCCGCAGGTTGTACTGAAAGTTGGCCGTATCGGATATCAGGGCCACGTACACGTCCTCGTAGAAGGCCGGCGGCGCCGGGAGCTCCAACCGCTGTTGGAGTTCGTACAGCATCGTCCCGACACAGGGTGCCTCCGGGGCGACCCAGTTGAGATGCGCATACCGGGTATTGCAGGCATGGTGGTCGATGTTGACCCATAGAGGACACTGCTCCACGCCGGCCAGGTCAGGCCGTCGGGGGTCGGTGCATTCGATGAAGACCAGCACGTCGAGTCCCGGTGGAACCGACTCGACGGCCCGGATGGCTTCCCAACCCCGCAGGAAGCGGAGATGTTCCGGGACGCTGTGGCGGTTGAGCAGGGTGACTTCCTTGCCCTGGGTCCACAGGAGTTCCGCCAGGGCCAGCTGGCTCCCGATGGCGTCCCCGTCCGGATAGGCGTGGGAGCATACACCGATACGGTCGGCCTCCATCAGACGTTGCCAGATCTGTCGGAGTGTGTCTGTAGGTTCCGTCATGCCCGGACTCCAGGTTCCCACGGAGGTGCCCCGCGGGAGTCGGCTTCGCCTTCCCACTTCATCGGACTATTCTCCCAGCCCTACGACCGGGGTCTGTCACTCGTCAAAGGTGGAGGCACAAAGAGCCAGGTCTCGGGGGGCGGGTGGGTCCGAAATCCGACCGCCTCCCGCTGGACGTGCCAGTACCACAAGTAAAGCATGAATTCCCGGCGGGACTGGACGTACGGCTCGGCGACCGTGAGATCCCCCGCGGTCCAACGGGCCCAGAGGTCCGCCAGCTTCCGGGAAAGCTCCACGAGTCGAGACCCGATCCGGCCCAGCGCATGGGCCTTCTCCTCCAGGAGCTCCCGCTCGACTTGTTGAAGGTGCGCTTCCTCCACGGGCAAAAGCATGTTCGAATCCACCCACCGATCAAAAGGTCGTCTGAGTTTAATGACTCGACGGGACCCTTGCAATCCGAAACGGCATCATTCGAAACGGCGGTGCAGGAAGCGTTCGACGCACTCGACGTGCAGGGGCCGGTACTCGGTGATCTTGCCGGCCACGGCGGAGGCGGCCACCGTCAGGGGAGAGGCCAGGTATACCTGGCCCGGCCCGCTCCGACCCGGGAAGTTCCGGTTCTGGGCGCTGATGGTAACCTGGTCGGGAGACGTGCTGGCGCCGGGACCGGCATTGATACAGGCCCCGCAACTCGGCTCCAGGATGATGGCCCCCGCGTCCTGAAAAATCTTCAGGTACCCCCGCCGTTCGCAATACCGACGGACCTCCTGAGAGCCGAACTGGATGTAGAACCGGACCCGGGGATGGACTCGTTGGCCCTGCTCGAGGGCCTCATAGAGGACGAGGGCGTACATGTCCATGTCCTCGGCCTTTCCGCCCGTGCAGGAGCCCCCATAAGCGATGTCGACCCAAACCTCAGCCGGGAGTTCGTCGATGAAGAGGCCGTTGCCCGGGTCGCCCGGCAGGGCGACGAGGGGCCGGAGCTCGTCGGCTCGGAAAGTGAGGACCGTCGCGTACTCGGCGTCGGGGTCGCTCCAGAGGCCCTCACAGAGACGCTCGGCCTCGGACCGCCGAAGCCCACGACGCTCGACGAGGAACTCGACGGTCTTTTCGTCCGGGGCGACGATGCCCGTGAAACCGCCGATCTCGGCCGTCATGTTCGTAAGCGTCGCCCGCTCATCGACGCTCATGGCCCGGACCGTCTCGCCGTCAAACTCGATGACCTTGCCGATGGCCTGACCCGATTTCACGAAGGGATGGCGGAGAATCGCCAGGACGATGTCCTTGGCCGTGACGCCCCGGGGCTTCGGGCCCTCGATACGGACGAGGACCGTCTCGGGGACTCGGATCCGGACGTCCTTCGTGATCCAGGCGTTGAAGATGTCCGTCGTCCCGATCCCGAAGGCAAAGCACCCGATGGCCCCGATGTGGGTCGTATGGGAGTCCGTCCCGACGATGACCTGCCCCGGCAGGGCGTAGGTCTCCAGCATGATACTGTGACAGATGGCCTCGGAGCCGCGCCGGTCCGGCAGTTCTCCATGGAGTCGGATCCCCTGCTTTCGGCAAAACTCCTCCTGACGAACCTTCAGTTCATGGGCCAAATCGAGGAGACCCATCCGTCGTTTTTCCTCAGGCATGACGAGGTCGAGATAGGTCAAATGGTCCCGGAAGCAGAGGACCGAAGCGGGATCCGTCACGCGGGCATCGGGACCGACAAGCCGCTCCAGGTAAACGGCCGCCATAGGGGTGACGTACTCGTGACTGAAGCGCCAGTCGGCGACGACGAAGCCGGCGTCACCGGGTTGGACGGCCGGGACACCGACGACGTCTCGGACGGCGTCGACCCGCATATGACGGGCCAGGATCTTTTCGGCCAGGGTCATCGGCCGCCGAGGTGTCTGGATGGAGGGCACGTAGGCCCGGCCTTGAAAGCGGGCGACGTTAAACCCGAAGAGGCCCCCATATTCGATGACCTGGCGGGTAATGGGGTCGGTTCCCTCCGTGAAGGCCGACAGAGGGACGGGTCGGCCCCGGCGGACGTCCTCGATGAGGTCGAAATTAGTACTGGTCAAGAGGCCCAAGTTCTGGCAGTTTTGGTTGTAAATCCGCTCGATATTCTCGGCAAAGATGACCTGAATCCCGGCACTCATCTCAGCAAAGGGGCTGTGCTCCCGACTGGAGCCCTTGCCCCGCCGCTTGCCCGATACGGAGGCCACGAATCCCCCGCGTCGGACGTCGCCCGGTCGGATGGGAAACTCGCCGCCGGCCTTCAGGCCTGTGTAGACGTAGTCGGCGATACGCTCGTCATAGTAATAACAGATATGGGTCGGCGTGATCTCGTCCGTGCTGATATCGTCCCGAAGCCGAATGGAGGGGTCCCAGACGAGGTCTTCTCCCTCTAATTGACGCCGGATTAAGATCGGGTCTTCGGTGAGGAAAAGGACGCGGCCCTGAAAGACCAGGCGGTCGGGCCGCCGTCGAACCGGACGCTCAAACCATCGGGTCATGGTCAGCCTCCCTCCCCCAGCCGTCTGTCCCCATGACCCCATCTCTGTCGGAACGAACGAGGGGTCCGCTCATCCGGAAGGCCCATGCCCTCCGTCCCGCAGAGCCGCCCGGGTTCGTTCGCCTTCCGCCGCAATGAGTTCTGCGATCCGCAGAAGGAATCGCTCCGTCCGCTCGTCCATCGCCCGCAAGAGAGTCACGACGTCCTCATGCTGGCGGGTCGTCTGGTCACGGAAAGCCTGGATTAGACCGACGACATGCTCGTGCTGGCGGGCCATCTGCTCCCGGCCCGCCTGAATGCTTTCCTGGATGGCCCGGAGGAGGGCCATGGCGTCCTCGTGCTGGCGGGCCGTCTGGTCGCGAAAGGCCTGGATCAGGCCGACGACGTCCTCATGCTGGCGGGTCGTCTGGTCACGGAAAGCCTGGATTAGACCGACGACATGCTCGTGCTGGCGGGCCATCTGCTCCCGGCCCGCCTGAATGCTTTCCTGGATGGCCCGGAGGAGGGCCATGGCGTCCTCATGCTGGCGGGCCGTCTGCTCCCGGCTCGCCTGGATATCCGCCTGAATGGCAGAGACGGCCGCTTTCATGTCCCGTCCGTTCCGCCACGAGGTAATAGCCAGGACGATGGAAAGGAACGTAATAGCGTACCCGAAAACCTCCATTCCCATGAAGAGCCACCGTCCACAGATAGATTCGCTCTAAGATAGAAAGTCATCCCCCTTCTTGCAAGACTAAGTGAAAGACTCGAACCCCTAACTCGCGGGCGTCTGACCCCAGGCCGAGGGCGGCCGGGACGAAGGTCTTATCGACCCGGACCTCCAGGGTCACATACTCCTCAGGGCCCAAGCGCTCGGCCGTCAAGGGATAGACCTTCAAGACCGGACCCGGGTCCCGGACTGCCCATTCGTCCAGGGGTTGACCGTTCAGGGCGAGGGTCACCTGCTGGGGGGCATCTTTGAAGGCGTCCCGGTTGGAGTCCAGCTCGATGTAAAGACGGGCGTTCTTTTTCGGGTTCAGGAGCTGAGCGACGGCCCGGCGGGTCGTCCACCGCCACCGCTGGCCGGGGTCAGCCGGATTCGCCTCCAGGTCGTACCAGCCCTCGCCATATCGGACCAGGGGCTGGAGCGGCGGGGGCAGGACCTCGACCTCGCCGACCTGATAGGCCCGGCGGCTCGTTTCCTTGAGACCCTGCAGGGGAATGCGGGGGTGGGTTCCCGAGACATCATAAATCCCCAAGACGACCCGATACGTACCCGGATACAGGTAGTCCGGGATAAACACGACCCGACGATACTCGACGACTTCCCCCGCTTTCCAGTCGCGGGTCGACTTCGGCGGGCGGTGGTCGGCTGTCAGGGACAGGGTATCCAGGGGGTCGATAAAGTGGACGAACACGTAGCCATCGTAGGGGATCCCCCGAAAGTCGGGAAGCGTCTCAAATCGGTAGTGGAGCTCCAAGGCCTGGCCCGGTAAGACCTGGGCACGACTCAGTTGGACTTGGGCCGATACGGTCGGCCGTTCCCGCCGACAGGCCGGTGTCATAACGGCGATTCCCGCGAGACTCACTCCGGCAAAGGCCATCCACCGTAGGGTTCGCGTACCGACTCGCATGGGTGACCTCCCGTGAATCTTGCAGAATCATTCCGCTGGCAGACGGTATCTGCCCCTCATGAGAAGGGACCTGATGCCCACGGACCGACGCCGTTCCCGTGTGGGGCGGCCAAGTGTTGGGGCCCCGCTATGAATCATGGAAGCTTGCCGTCTCGGCCCCACGACTTGACCAGGCCCCGGGTGGCTCGTCACCCCGCTTAAGTGGGTAGCGCCTGGAGGGTTTTGTCGGTGCGTTTCTTAGGGGACGGAAATTCGCCAATCGCTCTCGATGCCGTCCTTCCGCTTGAGGCTGGCGATATTGGCCAACTCGGAAGGGTCCGGCTCGGTCACCGATAGCCAGGCGTCCAAAATTTCCCGGGCGACCTCTTCCGTCACCAGACGACCGCTCATGGCCAAGACGTTGGCGTCATTCCAGAGGCGGGCTCCCTGGGCCGTCTTGGCGTCGTTGCAGAGGGCCGCCCGTATGCCCCGGACTTTATTCGCGGCGATAGAGACACCCGTGCCCGTATAGCAGACGACGACGCCGAAAGCGGCCTCCCCGTTGACGACTTTTCGGGCGACCTCCCAGGCGACTTCGGGCCACGGCTCGACCTTGCCCGTTACGAGGGCTCCCATCGGGATGACCGAAAAGCCTTTTTTGGAGAGGTATTCATAGGCCGCCCGAGCGGCCGGGTAGACGTCGTCGGCTCCGACTACGACGGTTTGGGTCATTTCCGGCATCGTCGGACCTCCCGCGCCGGAGTGAACTTCCCGGGTATCCGGTCCCGGATTCCAGGTATCGAGTACCGGGCACCCGGTACCGGAGTCGGTCTGACGCTGAGGACTGAAGGCGGGGCTCGGCCACCGGAAAACGCGCACACCGGGTCTGCATCCATGATTAAGGTAAGCCGTGACGGTCGGCAAAGTCCATCAAGGCCGTCAGGGCGTTTTCTAAGACGGCCTCCGACGTGGCGAAAGAAAGCCGCAGGTATCCCGGCATCTGGAAGGCCTCCCCCGGGACGGTCGCCACATGGGCCTCCTCCAAGAGCCGCAGGGCCAGACCGAAATCGTCCGTCCCGAGGGCTTCCAGCCAATTTCGGACGTCGACCCATACATAGAAGGTACCCTGAGGCCGATAGGGCCGCAGGCCCGGCCGCTGGGCCAGCCGGTCGCAGACCCACCGGGCCCGCCGCTCGTACGTCGCCCGCATCGACTGGATCAGGTCCGTCGGGAGCTGGAGGGCCGCCAGAGCGGCCCACTGGCTGATCGACGTCGGATGGGACGTGCTATGACTCTGGACCGTCGTCATGGCGGCGACCCACGCCTCCGGCCCGACGGCCCAGCCGACCCGCCAGCCCGTCATACAGAAGGTCTTGGAAAAGGTATTGACGGACACGACCCAAGGTCGGGCTTCGGGGACCTGCTGAAGGGGATGCCAGTGGCGGTGGGGCGGGAACGTCAGGTCGGCATAGCACTCGTCAAACACGATGACGATCCCCCGTTCGACGCTCCAGGATACAATCGCCTGAAGCGCTTCCGGCCGGAGGACTTGACCTGTCGGGTTGTTGGGCGTATTGAGGACCAGCGCGCGCGTCCGGGCCGTTCGGTACCGTTCCAGGTCGTGGACCGTCGGGAAAAAGCCGTGGTCCGGTGAGGTCGGCACGAACACGGGGAGGCCGTCGGCCAGGCGGACCTGTTCGTAGAAGGAGACCCAACAGGGCGTAGGGATCAGGACCTCGTCACCGGGATTCAAAAAGGCCATAAAGAAGTTGTAGAGGGCCTGCTTACCGCCCGACGTGACGATGACCTGATCGGGTCGGACTTCCAGGCCCAAGCGGGCCGTCTCCCACTGGGCCAGGGCGGCTCGCAGTTCTGGGATCCCAGCCGAAGGCGTATAGCGGGTGTGACCCGCCCGCATGGCCTGGAGCGCCGCTTCCTGGACGGGTGCCGGCGTCGGAAAGTCGGGTTCCCCGGCCGTCAGGTTCCAAATCGAAATGCCCTGCCGTTGAAGGGTCTGGGCCCGCTCGTTCATCTCCATCGTGCGGGCCGGCTGGACCTGGCGGAGGCGCTGTGCCAGCATAGGTCGACTCCCTTTGGGTCAGCGGCGTACCCCGGCGCCGCCCGGGGCGGCGAAAAAGACCTGAGCTCGACGTGGGCTTTAGGATAGGAAGGTACAGCGATGGATGCAAATTCCGCGGGTGGGCTGGTAGGTGCCCGGTCCCTCGGGGTCCGGCGGCCATTCCCCAGAAACCAAGGGCCGGGGACCGAATCTCGCTCCGGGATTCCCGAAAAAACCCATCCATAAGGAGGCCGGTCGATGGACCTCTTCTGGCTACTCTTCATCGCCCTTGCGTTATGGCCCAATGTCGCCCGTCGGTTTTTGGAGTTCCAGCGACAACGCATTATCCGCCAACTGGAAATTCGGCGTCAGTCGAGGGTCATCGTCATGATTCACCGACAGGAGACGATGAGCTTTCTGGGTTTTCCCGTATATCGTTACATCGACATCGAGGATTCGGAAGCGATCCTGCGGGCTATCAAGATGACCGACCCGGACATGCCCCTGGACCTGATCCTCCACACGCCGGGCGGTGTCCTCCTGGCGGCCAGTCAAATCGCTCGGGCCTTAAAGCGGCACCGGGGGAAGGTCACCGTCTTTGTCCCTCACTATGCCATGTCCGGCGGCACGCTGATCGCCCTGGCGGCCGATGAGATCGTCATGGACGAAAACGCCGTCCTTGGCCCTGTGGACCCTCAACTGGGCCAGTATCCAGCGGCTTCTATTGTCCGGACTGCTCGAATGAAGTCGCCCCAAAACTTGTCGGACCCCTTTTGTGTCTTACTGGACCTGGCCGAGAAGGCGACTCGACAGGTCGAACAGCTCGTCCTGGAGCTGATCAACGACAAACTGCCGTCGGACCAAGCTCAACAGTTGGCCCGTCTCCTGGCTGAAGGCTACTGGACGCACGACCGACCCATCACGCCGGAGGAACTCCGCCGCTGGGGCCTGCCCGTCTCCTGTGACGTCCCCCGGGAAATCTACGCCCTCATGCAACTCTATCCCCAGCCGGTCCGCCACGTCCCGACGGTCGAGTATATCCCGATTCCGTATCGCCCGGCCCCGCGGGAGCGACCGACGGCCGGGGGCGGCTGAAGACCCGGTGGAATTCCCATTCTTGCGAATCGGCGTCCGGCTCCGATACAATGGTAGGGCCGCTCATCGGGGATTCAGATGGCGAGTTTAAAGGAACGGGTTCGGGCCCTTCAGGAGGGCTGTGGGTTCGTCGATGTCCCTCGGCCGACGGAGGACCGACGGGCCGCCTGGACGGCCTACCGGCGGACTCGCGGCGGACCGGTCCAGACTTTGGCCTCGCCGAGCGGCCTCGTCCAAACGGACATCCTGGGTCAGGAACGGGAAACGCCCTTCGGACCCTGCTTTTTCCGGGAGAAATGGGTGGCCCCCGAGGCCCGTTTCCCATGGGACGAGCTTCAGGCCTGGCCAGCCCGCCTGCTGGCCCTCTGGGCCGAGGACCTTGCCCCCGGGTCCCTGGCCGACTGGGTGTATCTGGACGTCGAGACGACGGGCCTCGGGGGCGGGGTCGGCGTCCTGGCCTTCTTGGTCGGCCTGGGCTTCTGGGAGGACGGCATGCTCCGGGTCCGCCAGTATTTTCTGCGGGACCTGGACGAGGAACCGGCTCTCCTGTGGGCCGTCGAGCAGGACCTCCGGGGGGCGCCGGGGATCGTGACTTACAACGGCCGGGCTTATGACCGGCACGTCCTCTGGAACCGAATGCGGCTCTACCGGATGGAACTGGACTTGCGGGCCTGGCCCCACATCGACCTGTACCCCTGGGCCCGAAGCCTCTGGTCCGGCATCTGGCCCGATGTCCGGCTTCAGACGGTCGAGGCCCGGTTGTGGAACCTGGAACGGACCCTGGACCTGCGGGGGTCCGAGATCCCCTCGGCCTATCGATTGTATCTGACCCGGGGGTGGCACGAGGCCCTATACCAGGTCCTGGAACATAACCTCCAGGACGTCCGGAGTCTGGCCGGCCTGGCCCTACATCTGGCCCGGTGGCTTCACAACCCCGGGAGCGACGGCCTAGACGCTGAGACCCGCTTCCGTATCGCCCGTCGACTCCTCCGGCGGGACTGGCGGTGGGCCCTCGAAGTGTGGGAGACCGTCCTGACCGCTACCGACGCCTCGGCCAGCCTGCGGACCGCCGTCATCTTCCAGGGCCTCCGGGTGATCCGCCGGTTCCGGGCCTGGGCCTACCTGGACCGCTGGGTCCGGTGGCTGGCCGACCGGACGCCGGCGACCCTGACGGCCTCGGCCTGGGCCCGGGTGGCTTACTACACGTATCGTTACCTGCACGACGCGACCCGGGCGCGGCGCCTGCTGGTCCAGGCGCTCCGTCATCGGAGGGTCGCGCTCTCGGATCGAGAGCGATGGAAGCGACGACTGATGTGGCTCGAACGGAAACGACAACCACCCCTGCCCCCGTCTCCCGATTCCGCCTCACCCGCCTCGACCGCTACGTCGTCGGCGAAATTCTCCGACAGTTGGGCATCGCCGGAGCGGCCCTGACGATCATCCTGATGTCGGGTCCGCTCATCGACTACGTGGAACTGATCGCTCGGAAGGGCCTGTCGCTGGGGTGGCTCTTTTATTTGCTGGCCCTGACGGTCCCGGCCGTGGCGGCCCTCGTCCTGCCCATCGGCTTTCTGATGGCCGTGCTGGTCGCCTTCAGCCGGATGGGCGCCGACATGGAGCTGGCCGCCTTGCGGACCCTGGGCTGGTCCCTGCGACGCTTGGCCGTACCCGTCCTGGGGACGGCCCTGCTAGTCGCCGGTCTAACGTGGAGCCTCACGGCCTTTGGAATGCCCTGGTCAAACCGTCGGCTGAACCTGACGGTGATCGAGCTCTCCTTCCGACGGTCCTTCACAGGTCTTCAGCCCCAGGTGTTTTTCGGTGACCTCCCCGAGGGGATTCTGTACGTCCGGAAAGTCGCTCCGGGCGGGACTCGCTGGCAGGACGTTCTCTTTGTCGACCGGCGGGACCCCCGATTTCGAAGCCTGATCGTCGCTCGGGAGGCCTCCGTCCGGGACGTCGCCGGACCCGTCCCCCGTGTCCAGATCACCTTCCGCGAGGGCCACATCTACCGACTCGAGTTCGGCCAGGAGCGGAGCTACCACCGTTCGGACTTCGAGCGCCTGGAGATCATCCTCCAGTTGGGCCTGTCGGTCACGCCCGAGCATTATCCCAAGAGCGATCGGGAGATGACCCTGGGCGAGCTCCGACGGGCGATGGCGACCCGTTCACCCGATGAACTCTACTATAAAAACCTGGCCGTCGAGTACCAGAAGCGATGGGCGATCCCCTGTGCGGCCATCGTCTTTGCCCTGATCGGCTACCCCCTCAGCGTCCGGCACGTCCGGAGCGGTCGGTTCTATGGCTATGCCGTCAGCATGGCCATCATGCTGGTCGCCTACATCGGCCTCCTCCTGGGGGAGCACCTGGGGGACCAGGGTCGGATCCCGCCCTGGCTGGCCGCCTGGAACCCCCATCTCCTCTTGGGCCTCCCGGCCGTCGTCTTATGGGCCCGACTGGACCGACCCGCCCGGCAGACCTGGCGGATTCGTTGGCCGACTGTCGAGCGTCTGGTCCCGGCCTGGGTCGACTCCCGGGGCCCCTGGCGACGGTGGTCCGGACTGACGTATGTCGACAGCTACCTCATGCGCATATGGGCCCGGTACTTCATCGCCGTCAGTCTCACCCTAATGAGCGTTTACCTCCTCGTCGAGGCCTTCCACCTGGTGGACGACATCGTCCGGAGTCAGGCTCCCCTGTCGGCCTTGGTCCTCTACCTGGTTTTTGCGGCACCGGGTTTCTACCACCAGCTCTTGCCCATGATCCTGGCGATGAGTCTGATGGTCACGATGGCCGTGCTCGAGAAGTTCCGGGAAGTCACGGCTATGAAGGCCCACGGTATCAGCTACTACCGGGTCATGGCCCCCCTGCTGGCCCTAACGACCCTCGTGGCCGTGTTGGACTTTGGACTGCAGGAGCGCATCCTCCCCCGGACGTCCCAGGTGGCGACGGCTTACAAGCAGGTCGTCAAGGGCCGGTCCCTCCAGCCGACCCTCGCCGTCCAGTGGCTTTTCGGCCAGCGGGGCTACCTGTATCACTTTGACGCCTTCGACTCGACCCGGCGGGAAATGTTCGGCTTCGACATGTATGGCCTGAATCCCGTTCGCTGGCAAGTCGACTGGCACTGCCAGGCCCGGCAGGCGGTCTTCCGGCCCGAGGCCGCCGGTTGGTATTTGCAGAACGCATGGTGTTACGAATTCCACCCGACCTCTCGTTTTACCCGTTATCCGCAGGCTCTTGCCCGTCTGCCCGAACCGCCGGCCTACTTCGAGTCGACCCAACCGACACCGGAGCAGATGAGCCTCCTGGAGCTTCGCCGCTACATCCGAGAGCTCCAGCACAAGGGCTACCGGAGTCGGTCTTGGGAAGTCTACTGGGCGATGAAGTGGGTTGCACCCCTCGGGGGTCTCGTCCTGTTCCCCCTGGCGATGGCCCTGGCGCTTCAGGGGGCCCGCTTGGGAACGGCCTACGGGATCGTCGTCGCTCTCCTCATCGGCTTTCTTCACTGGCTCCTCGTCCAGTTCGCCCAGATGATGGGCTTTGTCGAGGTCCTACCGCCGTGGGCGGCCGCCGGCCTGCCCTACGGCTTCACCCTTTTTGTCGGCCTATGGCTGTTGACCCGCATCCGGACGTGACCCGGAGTTAGGATGCAGGATATAAAATCCCATGTGTGCGTTTTCGAAGCATGAGCCGGGAATGCAGTCGGGGTCCCGGCTTTCCGTTCAGGTACCAGGCACCAGGTCCTGGGTTCCAGGTGTCGGGTACCGGCTTCGGTCCTCGGCCTGGACAAGGGGCGAGGGGGTCGCATCTCCCTCACCCCTCATCCCTCCATGGCCGAGGGCCCGATACCGAGCACCGATTGGTATATGCCCACGCCTCCTGCGATTACTGCGAGATACGGGCTCGCTGGGCCACCGAGCGAGCCGAAGCCCTTATCCAGGAATACGAAGTCCTAACCCGAAAGCGTCCGACCGGACCCATCGTTCCGCCTTGTGACATCCTGTATCCTGCATCTCACAGGAGAGGGTTATCCGATGGACTGGCGAGCCTTCGCCATAGCCTTCACCACCGTGTTTCTGGCCGAGATCGGCGACAAGACCCAGCTCCTGGTCCTCTCCCTCGCGGCCCGGCATCGGTCGCCGTGGATGGTCTGGCTGGGAGCCTCGCTGGCCCTGATCGCCGCCACGACCGTCGGCGTGGCCGTGGCCCGGTGGCTCAGCCTGTGGGTCCCCGCCGAGGCCCTTCGCATCGGGGCCGGCGCCCTGTTTATCGTCTTGGGCGTCCTGATGGTCTTAGACGTCCTTTGAGTCCTACCGGCCGACTCGGACCCCTAGGAGGGAACCTTCCATGACCGTCATCGGGATGTTGGGATGCGGCGCCGTCGGGACGGGGTTCCTGGAGCTCTTGAAACGGCGCCACTGGCATGAGGGTCGCTTCCAGGTCCGACGCGCCCTCGTGACCGACCCTCGACGGGAACGACAACTCCCCCTGGCCGTGGAACTCACGGACCGACCCGAAGCCATCGTCGGCGACCCCGACATCCAGGTCGTCGTCGACGTCCTGCCCGACAGCGCCTCAGCGTATGGGGCCGTCGTCCAGGCCCTGGAACACCGGAAGGCCGTCATCACGGCCAACCGAGCCCTGGTCGCGGAACACGGCCTCGAGCTCGAACAGTTGGCCCTCCGGCAGAACGTCCCCTTCCTGTATCGAGCGGCCCTCATGGCCGGTGTGCCGGGGGCGGCCGCCCTTCGAGAATATGCGAGCGTTTCCCCGGCCCGGGCTCTTTGCGGCGTCCTCCACCGGGCCGGTCACGTCATCTTGACCGCGATGGCCCACGGGCAGTCTCCCGAGGATGCCCTCCGGTCGATGGCCGAGGTAGGCTACGTACCTGCCCGACCGGCCCTGGAGTCGGACGAACGGGAAGACCTCTGGAGCCTGGCGCTTCTTGTGCGAACGATCACCGGCGCCTTCCCCCGACTGGACCACATCCGGCGTCGGAGCCTTCAGGGCATCGAACCGGCCGACCTGGCGGCGGCCCACCGCTTGGGTTTTACGATCAAGCCCCTCATCTTCTGGGAGGAGACCTCCCAGTGGCATCGAGCCATCGCGGAGCCGATGGCCGTCCCCTGGACCCATCCCCTGGCTCATCTGGCCGGCTACGAGAGCGGGCTCCTCGTCTGGTACGAAGACATCGGGCCTCAACTCTATGTCGGCCTGGGCGGCGGAGCCCTTCCGACGGCGGCGGCTCTCGTGGCCGACCTCCTGAGCGTCCCCGCCTGGACCCCCCGACCCCCTCTGGGAGAACCGTGGCAGAGCTATCGGGCCGACCACGCGATGGACGCATACCTCCTGCGACTCGTCCTGACTCGCCAGTCCGAGAGTCTTCGGACATGCCTCGAGGGGCTCGAGCGCTCGAACGTCCTCATCCATCGCCTGGAGACGACCCGGCATGAGTCGACGAAAACCCTGGAAGTCGTCGTCCTGACCGAACCGGTGCCGGACCAGACGATGGCCGACGTCCTGAACGGCCTCCGACGACAGAGCACCGTCCAGACCCTCCAGGCCTTCCGGGTCCCAGCCATCTTCCGGTGGGACCCCGTCCACGTGTTCCGGACCAGCACGACGCCGTCCGCGCCGATGGCCCGCCGCTGATCAATGGGATGGATGCCCGCGAGCCCCCGGTTTAGCGGGTGGGCCGAAGATACCGCGGTCGGTTGCATCGGCCGCCCCATCGGCGTATTTTGAATGTTGGGATGACGAAACTCTTGGGACGGAAGGGGTATCCTGGAAACTTACCGTTCCAATTGCCCTGTAGTCCGAGGAGAGAAGCTCTTCCGTGCAAAGTCGACGGATATGGGTCGGTCTCTGGACGCTGGGATGGCTGACGGGCATGGTCCCGGCCGTGTGCGGGGCCTCTCTGGGGACGTGCGGCTACTTCAAGGTTGAGACGGCTTCACATACTTGTTGTCCAGTGTCGACTCCGGACTTCCGGCCGAACGTTTTACCAGCCGCTCCGAAGAGCTCCTCCCCGGTGGACCCTTGTCATCCCTCGACGCCCGGGAACGCCTGTCTGGAAACCCTGCCCGTCTCGCTGACCCCACCCTTTGGGAAGGTACCGAGCCTTTCGGACCCCCTCAGCTTGGCGGGAACGGCCCTCGGCGGGCCTCCGGTCCACGCCTTCCCGTCTTTCGCGGGCCTCCCGGTCCGGTCGCCGACTTCTCCCGTCCCCCTGTACCGCCTGGCCTGCCAACTCCGCTGTTGATTTCCTCTCAACCCCTTGAATCCTCCGTTAGGACCTTCGCAGGGGTGCGGTCTGTCCCCGGCCTCTGAGGGTCGAGTCGCGGAAATCCCAGACCGGGTCCCTCGTCTCAAAGGCCCAGTCCCCCATGAGGCCGGCGATTTGACCCAACTGTACGGATTCCCGAACCCTCGACACTGTCCCCGTCCCGGAGTTGACGACCATGGTCCGAAACGCCCTTGTCCTTACCGTCTTGCTGATCGGCGGGGTCGGCGGGGGCCATGCGACTCCGTCCGATACCCTGGCCGCCCTCGTCGAGGAGCTCCGCGCCCAGAACCCGACCCTTCGGCAATTGCGGTCCGAGGTCGCGGCGGCCGAACAGCGGGTCGTTCCGGCCGGGACCCTTCCGAATCCCATGATCACGGTCGGTGGGATGAGCGTCGGACGGCCTGTCCCGGGTGCCGAGTTGGGCCGGGAAGCGATGGCCCGACAGGGCATCAGCATCGTGCAGGGCCTCTCGTTTCCCGGCAAACTCCGCTTGAGTCAGGAGGTCGCCCGTCGGGAAGTGGACGTCCTGCGGGCACGCCTGCGGGCGACGGAGGTCGAGCTCGTCCGTCAGCTCAAGGATCGCTATTACGAGCTGGCCTTTCTTGAACGGTGGCGGGGGATTCTGCTCCAGAGCCAGCGTCTCCTGCAGGTCCTCCAGGCTGGCGCCCAGGCCCTCTATGTGACGGGCCAGGAAAGTCAGCAGAGCGTCTTACGGGTACACTCCGAACTGACCCGACTTCAGGCGGAACTTCTGGACCTGGAGCGCATGCGGGCAGAAGTCGTTGCCCAGCTCAACGCCCTCTTGGGTCGGGAGCCCTGGGCACCGTGGACCGTTCCCGTCGAATTGCCACCGGCAACGGACGGGGTGGCCGTGTCGGTGCCCTTGCCCCCCGAGTCGGCCCTCTACGAGTGGGCTCAGGCTCAGAACCCAGAGCTTCAAGAAATCCGGGCCATGCTGGAGCGGGACGACCGGATGATCGCCCGCATGCGGCGGGACCTATACCCAGACCTGGCGCTGATGGCCGGCTACTTCAACCGGGGCGGCCTGCCGCCCCTGTACGAGGTCCGCATCGGCCTGGAGATCCCGGTCTTCTTTCGACGGAAGGAGGTTCGGCGTATCGAGGAAGTCCTCCAGATGAAGGCCGCCGACGAGGCCCTGCTTCAGGCTCGCTGGCTCGACGTGGTCCAGCGCATCCGGGAGGCTTACCTCCAGGCGACGACGGCCGCTCAGGTGGAACGTCTTTATGAGTCCACGCTCCTACCCCAGCTTCGGACGACCCTCGACAGCGGCCTGGCGACATACCGGGTCGGCAAGGTGAACTTCGTTCAGGTCCTGGAGACCTGGCAGGCTCTCCTGGCGGCCGAAGTCGAGGCGGCCCGTCAGCGGAAGGCCTTTCATCAGGCGTGGGCCCGTCTGGAGGCGCTCGTCGGGGGGAAGCTGGGAGAAGAGGCGATCGGGCAGTAGGCAATGAGGCAGTAAGGCAGTACGGCAAGGGAGCGTGGAGGATTCTAATCCCAGCTTGCACGTCCGTGCGGGGTGGAGCGCCTCCCGGGGGCAAATAGGGCTGGGATTTTGGAGGGAAGGCATGATGCGAAGACATCTCTGGAAATACGGAATCGTCGGGCTGGGAGTCGTCCTGGCCGTCGCCGGGGCCGTCGGGATTTACTACGTCCGCCGGGCCCACTCCCCTTCGGGGATGCCCCCGGCCTCGGGCCATGCCGACCACGCTTCGGGACCGTCTCCGACAGGCCCTCGGAAGATTCTCTACTGGTACGACCCGATGCACCCGTGGATCCGGTCCGACAAGCCCGGGAAGGCCCCCGACTGCGGGATGGACCTCGTCCCCAAGTACGCCGACGAGGCCGGTCCTGGGGAGTCGGAGGGAGCCGTCTACATCTCGCCGGCCCGTCAGCAACTCATCGGGGTCCGCACGGGTCCCGTCGTCCGGCGGCCCGTGACGCGGGTCTTCCGGACGGTCGGGACCGTCGCCGTCGACGAGACCCGGATCCACCACATCCACACCCGCATCTCCGGATGGGTCCGTCACGTGTATGTGAGCTTTGCGGGGCAGTTCGTCCGGAAGGGTCAGCCCATCCTGGACATCTATAGCCCCGACGTCCTGGCGACTGAACAAGAGTATCTCCTGGCCCTCCGTCTGCGGGACAGCCTCCGGGACGCCGACCCCGAGGCTCTTCGGCAAGCCGAGCAGGCCGTCCGGGATGCCCTCCAGCGCCTCCGGCTGTGGGACGTCTCGCCCGACGAGATCGAGCGCCTCGAGCGGACCCGCCAGCCTGCCGAGGTCGTCCCCATTCGGGCCGATATGACCGGCTACGTCCTGGAGCTCAACGTCCGGCACGGGATGTACGTCACGCCGGAGATGGAGATCTACAAGATTGCCGACCTCTCCCGTATATGGGTCCAGACGGTCGCGTATGAGTCGGACCTGGAGTTCATCCGGGTCGGTCAGTCAGCCCGCATCACCACCCGGGGATATCCGGACCGAGTGTGGGAGGGCGTCGTCGACTACGTCTATCCCGATGTGGACCCCCAGACCCGGACGGTCCGGGTCCGGCTGAGCCTGCCGAATCCGGACTATGTCCTGAAGCCCGGCATGTATGTGGACGCCGAACTCCGACAGGACCTGGGCGAATGGCTCGTCGTCCCGGCCGAGGCGGTCATCGACACGGGCGTCCGACAATACGTCTTCGTGGTTCAGGGGGAGGGCTACTTCGAGCCCCGGACGATTCGGACCGGCGCTCGGGTCGAGGACGGATACGTCGTCTTAGAGGGCTTGGAGGAGGGTGACGTCGTCGTCACGTCGGCGCAATTCCTGATCGATTCGGAGAGTCAGTTCCAGGCGGCGCTGGAAGCTTTCCAGACGCATGGGGAACACGGAAGGGGGCAGTAGGGCAATCGGGCAGTACGGTAGTAAGACAGGAGGGTCCGTGGGGGCTTCCATCCCAGCCCCGTTAATTGGAGTCCTCCGTGCCCTCCTGCCGTAATTCCCTGTTGCCTCACTGCCTTACTGCCTGATCCCCTGCCTCTGGAGGTATGCCATGATCGCCCGCATCATCGAGTGGAGCGCAAAGAATCCGGGTCTCGTCTTGCTGGGGACGCTGGCGGCCGTCCTGTGGGGCGTCTATGCCGTCGGCCACGTCCCCCTGGATGCTATCCCGGACCTGTCGGACCCCCAGGTCATCATCTACACGGAGTGGCCCGAGCAAAATCCGGCCATCATCGAGGACCAAGTGACCTATCCCATCGTAACGACGTTTCTGGCGGCTCCGCGGGTTCAGGTCGTCCGGGGCTTCTCGTTCTTTGGCGTCTCCTTCGTGTATGTCATCTTTGAGGAAGGGACGGACCTCTACTGGGCCCGGAGCCGAACGCTGGAGTACCTCCAGACGGTCCGGCAGAAGCTCCCGCCGGGCGTCGAACCCCGCCTGGGGCCCGACGCCACGGGCCTGGGCTGGGGCTTCATGTATGCCCTCGTCGACCGTACGGGCCGGCATGACCTGGCCCAACTTCGGACGCTTCAGGACTTTTACGTCAAATATGCCCTCGAGAGCGTCCCCGGTGTCGCCGAGGTCGCCAGCCTCGGCGGCTTCGTCCGCCAGTATCAGGTCACCCTGGACCCCAACCGGCTTCTGGCCTACCGGGTCTCCCTGGAGACCGTCATGCAGGCCATCCGGAACTCGAACCGGGAGACGGGTGCCCGGGTCTTGGAGGTCGGCGGTCGGGAGTACATGATCCGGGCCCGGGGTTACGTCCGAAGCCTCCGGGACCTCGAGGAGGTCGTCGTCAAGGTCAACGACGCCGGCGTACCCGTCCGAATCCGGGACCTCGGGACGGTTCAGTTCGGGCCCGAGATCCGCCGGGGGATCGCCGAACTGAACGGCGAGGGCGAGGTCGTCGGGGGAATCGTCGTCGTCCGATACGGCCAGAACGTCCTGGAGGTCGTCGAGCGGGTCAAGCAGAAACTCCGGGAAATCCAGCCGTCCCTCCCGGCCGGCGTCGAGGTCGTCGTGACCTACGACCGGAGCGACCTCATCCATAAAGCCATCGCGACGCTGACGGACGAACTCATCAAGATTTCGGCCGTCGTGTCGGTCGTGTGCCTCGTATTTCTGCTTCATCTGCCGAGCGCCCTGGTCATCATCACGGTCCTGCCCGTCGCCGTCCTGATGGGCTTCATCGCCATGTACCACCTGAACATTTCGGCCAACATCATGTCGTTGGGGGGCATCGCCATCGCCATCGGGGCGATGGTCGACTCGGCCATCATCATGGTCGAGCAGGCCCACAAGCGGCTCGAGGAGTGGGAGCGCCGGGGTCGGCCGGAGCCGCGGTCCGCCGTCATCGTCCGGGCGGCCCAGGAAGTCGGGCCGAGCCTCTTTTTTGCGCTCCTCGTCATCACCGTCAGCTTCCTGCCGATCTTCGCCCTGGAAGCCCAGGAAGGACGACTGTTCAAGCCCCTGGCCTACACGAAGACGTTCTCGATGCTATTTGCCTCCTTCGTGGCCATCACCCTGACGCCGGTCATGATGGTCGCCTTCATCCGGGGGAAGATCCGGCCCGAGGAGCGAAATCCCGTCAGCCGACTCCTCCACCGCATCTATGAGCCGACCTTACGTCTCTGCCTTCGGTACCGAGCCGTCGTCTTGGTCGCCGCCGTCCTGGCGATGGCCTCGGCGATATGGGCCTTCTCCCGGCTGGGCCGGGAGTTCATGCCGCCCCTCTGGGAAGAGTCCTACCTCTACATGCCCGTGACGATCCCCGGGGCCTCGGTGACGACGGTGACCCAACTCCTGCAGGTGACGGACCGCATCATCCGGCAGTTCCCGGAGGTCGCCCTCGTCTTCGGCAAGGCCGGCCGCGCCGAGACGGCGACCGATCCGGCACCCCTGGAGATGTTCGAGACGACGATCCTGCTCAAGCCACCGTCCCAGTGGCGACCCGGGATGACGCCCGAGACGCTTCAGCAGGCCCTCAACGACGCCCTCCAGGTCCCCGGCCTGAGCAATACCTGGACACTCCCGATCCGGAACCGCATCGACATGCTGACGACGGGCATCCGGACACCCATCGGCATCAAGGTCTTCGGCCCCGACCTGGGCGAGATCGAACGCATCGGGCGGGACATCGAGGCCGCCCTGCGGACGGTCCCCGGGACCCGCAACGTGTTCGCCGAACGGGTCAGCCAGGGCTACTACCTCGACCTCATCGTGAACCGGGCCGAAGCGGCCCGATACGGGCTAAACGTGGCCGACGTGCAGAACGTCTTCCAGGCGGCCGTCGGGGGGATGAACGTCACGACGACTGTCGAGGGCCGGGAGCGGTATCCTGTCCTGGTCCGGTATGCCCGGGGCGTGCGGGACGACATCGAGAAACTCCGGCGGGTCCTCATCGACACCCCGACGGGCGCCCAGATTCCCCTATCGGCCGTCGCCGAACTCCGGTGGGCCCTCGGGCCGTCCATGATCAAAAGCGAGGAGGGCTCCCTCGTCGGGTACGTGTTCGTCGACATGACGGGCCGGGACGTAGGCGGCTACGTCGAAGAGGCCAAGCGGGTCGTCCAGGAGCGGGTGAAACTCCCGCCGGGCTACCGTCTGGAGTGGTCCGGACAGTACGAGTACATGGAGCGGGTCTGGCGGCGGATGCGGCTGGTCGTTCCCCTGACGCTGTTCATCGTCGTCCTGCTCCTGTACCTGAACACCCGGTCGGTCGTCGAGACGGGCATCGTGTTGTTGGCCGTGCCCTTTTCGCTCATCGGGGCCTTCTGGCTGTTGTACTTCCTGGGATACAACCTGTCGGTCGCCGTCTGGACGGGAATCATCGCTCTGCTCGGCCTGGACGCCGAGACGGGTGTCGTCATGCTGTTGTACCTGACCCTGAGTTACCGCCACTGGCAGGCCGAGGGGCGGCTTCGGAGCCTAAACGACTTCGTCGAATGCATCATGGAAGGTGCTGTCCAGCGGGTCCGGCCTAAGGTGATGACGGTCGGGGTCATCCTGGCGGGCCTGATCCCTGTACTCTTCGCCAGCGGTGTCGGGGCCGACGTGTGGCGACGGATGGCGGCCCCGATGGTCGGAGGCGTCGTGTCTTCCCTACTGATGGAACTCCTGGTCTATCCCGTCTTATTCTATATGTGGAAGCGGACCACGGAATTAAAGAATTTGACCTGATGGATGCAGGATGCAGAGGCATTCGGTACCGGGTTCCAGGCGTCGGGTGCCGGGTACCCGGTACCGGATCGGGCCCGACGCCGAAGGCCGGATATCGAGGACCGAGCCGGGGAGACGGCGTATCGGAAAGCGCGCACCTCGGGTTTGCATCTATTTCATATCACCCCCGTCACTTCATTACTTCGTCACTTTGTAAACGACCCCTGCTCTTGCGGTCGGGGCTTGGATAAGGACAGGGATGTGGCATGATCGCTGAGCGACTTCGGACGGACCTGATCGAGAGCCGCCGGTCCAGGCCGGACGTCCGACGGGTAGCTCTGCTCCCGCCGGTCCTTGGCCTGCATGGCCTGCTCGCCGTCGGCCTGGTCCTGGCTTCGGCTTGGTCGGTCCAGTACCTGGACGAACCGCCCGTCCCGGTCCTCCTAGTCGGCGGGACGGGTACGCTGGGACCCCCGCCTCCGCCGCCTCCACCCCCGCCGCCGCGCCCTCAAACGCCATCTTCTTCGGCCGCCGCTCGATCCCGTCCGTCGGAGGTTCCCCCGCCGGAAGTCGCTCCCGTCACGATTCCCGAATTCATCCCGGAGGTCATCGTCCCCTCCGGTGAAGGCCCGGAGACTGGCGAGGAGCTCGCCGGTGCCTTTGAGGGGGATCCCGTGTGGGGCGTCGAGGGCGGCGTCGCCGAGGGCGTCCCGGGCGGTGTCCCCGGCGGCGTCCCGGGCGGCGTGCCCGGCGGGGTCCTTGGGGGCGTCCCGGGTGGACTGCCGGGCTTCGGCGGCGTACAGGTCGGTCCCGGCGAAGGCGAGCCTCCCGTCGCCATCTACAAGCCGGCTTGCCTCTACCCCCCGGAGGCCCGCCGGAATCGGGTCGAGGGAGTCGTGGTCCTGCTTTTGGTCGTTCGGCGGGACGGGACGGTCGGCCCGATCCGCATCGTCCGGTCGGTCGACCGGGTCCTCGACCAGGCGGCCATCGACTGCGTCCGCCAGTGGCGGTTCCGGCCCGGGACCCTGCGGGGTCAGCCTGTCGATGCCCTGTTCAGCCTGACGATCGCCTACTCGATCCAGGGCGGTTCTTGAATCGAGGGACGGGGTGACCAAAGTATGGGCTGTTTTCCCCGTCCCTTCGTCACTCCATCATTCCGTCACCCGTTACTCGTTCCCCGTCCCTCATCCCTCGTCACCTTGCTCTCCCGTCGGACGGCCTGTATCCTGAAGGCTCGGAGGGGACGATGCGTCGGCGCATTTACCTGGACTACAATGCTACGACACCCGTCGCGCCGGAGGTCCTGGAGGCGATGCTCCCCTTCCTGCGGGACCGCTTCGGGAATGCCTCGAGCGTCCACTGGGAGGGCCAGGTCGCCAAGCGGGCCGTCGACGACGCCCGGGAGGCCGTGGCAGCTTTTCTGGGCGTCGAGCCCCGGGAGATCGTTTTCACGTCCGGTGGGACGGAGGCGGACAACCTGGCCGTTCAGGGCATCGCCCGTCAGTATGCCTGGCGGGGGCGCCACGTCCTCGTCTCAGCCATCGAGCATCCGGCCGTCCTCGAGGCGGCCAAGGCCCTGCGTCATGAGGGCTTTGACGTCGAGACGATCCCCGTGACGGCCGACGGCGTCGTCGACCTCGACCGCTTTCGGGAAATGCTTCGACCCGACACGATCCTCGTTTCCGTCATGGCGGCCAACAACGAGACGGGCGTGATCCAGCCCGTCGAGGCCATCGGGGCTGTCTGTCGGGAGCGGGAGATTTACTTTCACGTGGACGCCGTACAGGCCGTCGGGAAGATTCCGGTCGAAACCCGCCGGTGGGGGTGCGACCTGCTGAGCCTATCGGCCCATAAGATCTACGGTCCGAAGGGCGTCGGGGCCCTGTATGTGCGTCAGGGCGTGGACCTGACGCCCATTCTCTACGGAGGATTCCAGGAACGGGGTCGTCGATCGGGGACCGAGAACGTGCCGGGGATCGTCGGCCTGGGGGCGGCCTGTCGGTACATCGCCGAACGGTGGATGGCCGAGGCCGATCGGCTGGCCAGGCTTCGAGACCGCTGGGAGGCGGAGCTTCGCCGGGAGTGGCCTGACGTGTGGGTCCACGGTCAGAAGGCCCCTCGAGTCCCCAACACGAGCATGTTCAGCCTGCCGGGTGCTGACGGGGAGGCCCTCCTTATCCGGCTGGACTTGGAGGGCGTGGCCGTCTCGACGGGGAGCGCCTGCTCGAGCGGTCGCCTCGAACCGAGCCACGTCCTTCAGGCGATGGGCGTGCCCTCCGAGGTCGTTCGGGGCTCCCTCCGGGTCAGTCTCGGATGGGATACGACGTGGGACGACTTAGCCGCTCTGCTGGCGGTCCTGCGGGAGGCCGTTGGAGCAGTAGGGAGATAGGGCAGTACGGCAATACGAGTTTTTCAAGACGAAGTTCCCGGGAAGGGGGCCGAATCCGTACCGGCCGCCTGGCACGCGGTACCTGCGCCAAGGGCCGAATACCGAGCACCGATAACGGGGGAGGCTATGCCGATGGACTATCGAGCCGTCGTCATCGGGGGTGGGCCCGGCGGTTATGTGGCCGCCATCCGCCTGGGCCAGTTGAAGCAGAAGACACTCCTGGTCGAGCGGAACCAGGTCGGAGGCGTGTGCCTTCAGCAGGGGTGTATCCCCTCGAAGGCCCTCATCCAGGCGGCCAAGACATACTCCACGATCCTCCATCAGGCGCCTCAGTACGGCATCCACGCGGCCGACGTAACGATCCGGTGGGCCGAGACGATCCGATGGAAGCGGCAGATCGTCGAACGGCTGACCCGAGGGATCCATCAGCTCCTGAAGGGAAACGGTGTCGAGTACGTCCAGGGCGAGGCGACACTGGTCGGTCCCCACGAGGTGCGGATCCGGACGGCCGAGGGAGTCCGGGACGTCACGGCTGAGACGATCGTCCTCGCTACGGGGTCTGAGCCCGTCGGGCTTCCGGGTTTCGAATTCGACGGCGAGCGCATCATCCGCTCGACAGAGGCCCTCGAGCTGGAGACGATTCCGGAGCGACTGGTCGTCATCGGCGGCGGCTATATCGGCCTCGAACTGGGCATGGCCTATGCCATGGTCGGAAGCCGCGTGACCGTCGTCGAGATCATGGACCAACTCCTGCCGGGAACTTCGCCAGACCTGGTGAAGGTCGTCGAGCGGCGGCTCCGGCGTCTGAACGTCCAAGCGCTGACCTCGGCTCGGGCCAAGGACATCGAGCGGGGGAACGATACGTGGAGCCTGGTCGTCGAGTACGGCGGCCAGACCCAGAAGGTCCCCTTCGACAAACTCCTGGTCACCGTGGGCCGAAAACCCCTGAGCCATCTTTTGGGTTTGGACGCCGTCGGGGTCCAGCGAGATGAGAGGGGATACATCCGGGTCGACGAACGGCGTCGGACGACGGTGCCCCACATTTTTGCTATCGGGGACGTGGCCGGGACGCCCCTCCTGGCCCACAAGGCCTCCCACGAGGGCGAGGTCGTTGCGGAGGTCATCGCCGGCCGGCCGGCGGCCGTCGACTACAAGGCCGTCCCGGCCGTCATCTTCACGGACCCCGAGATTGCGACCGTGGGCCTCACGGAGGCTCAGGCCCGGGCCCAGGGGATCCCCTACCGGGTCGGTCGGTTTCCCTTTGCCGCCTTGGGTCGGGCACAGATCTTGCAAGAAACGGAGGGCTTCGTGAAGGTCATCGCCGAGGAGGGAACGGGCCTCGTCCTGGGCGTTGAGATCGTCGGACCCGAGGCCTCGACGCTGATCGCCGAGGCGGCCCTGGCCGTCGAGATGGGGGCACACGTCGAGGACCTGGCCCTGACGGTCCACGCCCACCCGACCCTGCCGGAGGCTTTGATGGAGGCCGCCAAGGCCGTCTTCGGCCAGGCCATCCACGTGCTCCAATGAGGCGGGATTTCAGGTGCCGGGTGTCGGGTATCCAGACAGTGTTGGGCCCAGGATGATATAGGACGATAGGGTAATGAGGCAGTAGGGCAGTACGCCTGTCGACCAGGAATCCGCATGGGTCCCGGCGGCCGGGTACTTGGCACCTGGGACCCGATACCCGGTACTGGAGGGAGTGATGCACGTATTGGTCGTCGGCGGCGGCGTCATCGGGATGGCCATCGCCTACGAGGCTCGCCGGCAGGGGGGGACCGTCACGCTGGTCGAGCGGAATCAATGCGGCCAGGCGACGTCCCGGGCGGCGGCCGGCATGTTGGTCCCAGTCGTCGAGGCCCAGTTCGGCGAAGAGGAGATATACCGCCTGAACGCGGCCAGCCTGGCCCGATATCCCGAGTGGGTTGACCGTCTGGAGCGGGAGACGGGCATCCCCCTCCACTTCCGGACAATGGGTACGCTCGTCGTCGCCCGGGACCCGGACGAGTGGAGTTACGTAAAACACTTCTTCGAGCTGTACCACCGGCTGGACCCCACCGTCCAGATCCTGACCCCCCGGGAGGCCCACCGACTCGAGCCAGCCCTGTCCCTCCACATCGCCGGGGCCCTCTATTCTCCCGGAGATCACCAGATCGACAACTGGCAGTTGATTCGGGCCCTTCGGACGGCACTCGGTCAGGCCGGGGTCCAGGTCTTGGAAGACACGCCCGTCGAGCGTATCGTCCTCGCCGACGGCCGATGCACGGGCGTCGAGACAGCTCGCGGTCCCCTGCAGGCCGACGTTTACGTGCTGGCGGCGGGTCCCTGGAGCCACCAGATCCCAGACGTGCGGGACGCCCTGCCCATCCCCCTCCGGCCTGTGAAGGGCCAGGTCCTGATCCTGAAACCGACGGCCACGGCCCCCATGCCGGAACGGGTCGTGCGGGGCTTCCAGGCCTATCTCGTCCCCAAGCCGGACCGGCTCGTCCTCGGAGCGACCCAAGAAGAGGTGGGCTTCGACCCCTATCCGACGGCCGGCGGCGTCTACACGCTCTTGGAAGGCGCCTACGAGATGGTCCCCGGTATCTACGACATGGTCCTGGCCGACATCCTCGTCGGTTTCCGGCCCACGACACCGGACCACAAGCCGGTCCTCGGCCCGACTCCTATCGAGAACCTGGTCGTCGCCACGGGTCACTTCCGCCACGGCATCCTGCTGGCGCCCATCACGGCCGAGCTCATCGTCGAGTACCTCCGTACGGGTCAGGTCCCGCCAGCCCTCCGCCCCTTCCTGTACGAACGCTTCCGTGGAGGACCGTAGGACGCCCCCGTACCGACTGGATCCGTCGGGCCTGCCCGAGAAAAAGTAGGCCGACTCCGATAAGACCGACCGATATCAGGTCATTGACGCTCCACGACCCCCAGACGACCGGCTTGGGGACTCCCCGCAGGCGTTCCATGCCGAACCGGATGATCCCATACCCCACCAAGTAGAAGCCCCAAAGCCCTCCGGTACCCGACCAGGACGTCTGTCTCCCCCAAAGGAGCCCCAGAGCCAGGCCGCCTTCCAATAGGGCCTCATAAAGCTGAACGGGATGGAGACGAACCCGTAGGGGCGTCCCGTTGATAGCCTGAGCCAGGGGATGCGTGAACACGATACCCCACGGCAGGTCCGTCGGGCGCCCCCAACAACACCCGGCCGCCAGACAGCCGAGCCGACCGAGGGCATGCCCGGCCGCCAATGCCGGTGCGACAGCATCCAGGACTGGCCGTACCCGCCGGTAACGGAAATGAGCGACGGCCGCCAACGTAGCGAATCCCAGTAAGAGCCCCCCGTAATACATCCCCCCAGACTGCAGGACTTGGCCAAGACGGACTTCCATCCACGCAGGTCGAGGCGTGACCAGAACATGAAGGACGCGGGCGCCGATAAGGCCGGCGGCGACCGTGACCCCATAGAGCAGGGAAGCATCCCCCACCGAAAAGCCCTGCCGGGTCAGACGGTCCCGAAAAATTAAGTAACCTAAGATAAATCCGAATAGATAAATGACCCCATAACTGTAGACGACGACCCGACCCCACTGGAACAAAACAGGCCACATGACGGCTACCCATAAAGGTGACGAAGCGACAATGATGAAGTCTTAAGCGATAGGCGACGCTAGTGGTTAGGCCATCAGGCAATAGGGCTATAAGGCCGTCCACCGAAGGTCGGGAGCTGGACTCCATGGATTCACTGAATCCGTCCATCACCCGTAAAACCCACCTTGAACTCATCTGAAAACTCTTGCTAAGCAAATCATGATACCCCCAAGGACGTACAATGCCCGGAAGCCCAAGGCCGACCGATCGGAGCGGACCCGCAGACGGCGAAACGACGGACACCCCGGTCTGGATGGGGCTTGGGGGGTCTCCCCCGCTTCCTTCGGTAGCACCGTTGCCCCGGCCTCGTAAGGCCTGCCCCAACGGTCGGCCCCCCGAGGACGCCGCTTCCGCCCGACCCGATGGCGGCTCCGGTGCACCGGTTCGATGCAGGGCTCAGGGAACCCCCAGGCCATCGACCCCCCGGTGCCGCCGGGTCCCCTTCACCCGGGGCTGGCCGGAGTAGCCCCTTTGGCAGGCACGGTGCTACGGTCTAGACTCTCCCGCAGGGCCTGCCCAAGACGGCCCCACACCCCCTCCCGCCCCCACCGACGCCAAGGTCTTCCGGTCGTCGGCTCGGGGACATCCCATCCGCACCGGGGGCGGCAACACCGGAGCCGGGACCGCCCACGGCTCATCCGTCAGCTCCCGCAACATCGCACCTCCTCCCTGCGTTCAAGTCTCATAAAGCCTTCCTCAGCCACAATACCCTATACCAGAGTTTTCAGACAAGTTCTCCGTCGCTTCGTCACTCCGTTCCTTATTGCCTTCCTGCCCCACTGCCTGATTGCCCTATTGCTTTACTGCCGTATTGCCCTACTGCCCCACTGCCCGAATTGCCCGATGGCCTTGCATCCTATCATTCACATCTTGTATCCTGTAGCTCCCATCTCTCCCGTGTCCCGAGCCACCCATGAGCGTCTGGTACATGCCGCCGTTTGAGCTCGTCCGGCCCCGGGACCTGGACGGGGCCTTGAAACACCTGGCCGACTGGGCGACTGACACCAAGATCCTGGCCGGCGGGACGGACCTCCTCCCCAGCCTGCGTCAACGCCTGTTCGAGCCCCGGTACCTCCTGGCCGTTGGGCACCTGCCCGAACTCCGGGGCATCGTCGGGGAGGCCGATTGGGTCCGGATCGGAGCCGCCGAGACCCTCAACGCCGTGGTCGCGCATCCTCAACTCGCTCCGGCCTTCCCGGCCCTGACGGCGGCGGCCGCCGCCGTCGCCGCCTATACCATCCGCAACATGGGAACCCTCGGCGGCAACGTATGCCTCGATACGCGATGTCACTGGTACAACCAGTCATACTTCTGGCGGAAGGGAATCGGATTCTGCCTGAAGAAGGACGGGTCCGTGTGCCATGTAGCCCCCGGGGGCCGTCGGTGCTGGGCCGCCTATTCGGGCGACACGGCCGCCGCCTTGATGGCCCTGGAGGCTCAGCTCCGGCTCGTCTCTCCGAGGGGCGAGCGCCTCGTCCCGATTCGGGAGTTCTTCCTGAACGACGGCCAGCGGCGGTTTGTCCTGCGGCCGGACGAAATCCTCACCGAGGTCCGCATTCCCCGATGGATGGCCGGATACCAGGCCCGCTATTTCAAGTATCGGGTCCGCCAGGCCGTGGATTATCCCCTCGTCGGCGTCGCCGTCCTGGTCCGGACGTCGGGGCCCCGGGTCCTGGACGTTCGGGTCGGCTTAACGGCCGTGAATCCCATGCCCCAGTTTTTCGACGTCCCGAGCGAGTGGCTCGAGGCCCCTCCCGAGGTCTGGGTCGAACGGGTCGCCGAGGCCGTCGCCCGCCGGGCTCGACCGCTGAAGACGAGCTTTCTGGTCAGCCCGGCCTACCGTCAGTACCTGGTCCGGGTCTTTGTCCGGCGGGGACTTCGGTCCCTTCTGGCTCATCCGACGGCCGCATGAGGGGATTGCCATTTGCATTCAACTCAAAGGAAGCCCCAAAATAGGGATGACGAAACTTTTCTGCCCCGCTCGTGAGAAGGGGTGACAAGCTACTTCGTGGCTTCATGGGGATTTAAGGGGGGTGGACCTCTTGGGGAGGGGAAGGCATGCCGATACCGATTGAGGTCTACGAAGCCCTGGAGGACGTCTTGGGCAAAGAGCCAGCCCGTAAGTTGGTCCACGGGCTGGAGGCGGCCATCGGCGCCGCCGTGACGGCTCAGGTGACGGCCCTGCGGGACGAACTCTTGGACAAGCTGGTCACGAAAGAGGTCTTTCTGGCCCACATGCAGACCCTGCGGGCCGAATGGGAGAGCCGGCTCCAGACTTTATGGGCGAAGTTTCAGGACCAAATTCAGGGCCTGCGGACAGAGTTTCAGGACCAGATTCAGGGCCTACGGACGGAGTTTCAGGGTCAGGTTCAGGGCCTGCGGACAGAGTTTCAGGACCAGATTCAGGGCCTACGGACAGAGTTTCAGGGTCAGGTTCAGAGCCTGCGGACAGAGTTTCGGGACCAGATTCAGGGCCTGCGGACAGAGTTTCGGGACCAGATTCAGGGCCTGCGGGCAGAGTTTCAGGACCAGGTTCAGGGCCTGCGGGCAGAGTTTCAGGACCAGGTTCAGGGCCTACGGACAGAGTTTCAGGGTCAGGTTCAGGGCCTGCGGGCGGAGTTTCAAATTCAAGTCCAGAGCCTACGGGCCGAGTTCCAGGAACGAATCCAGGCCCTGCAGGCCGATATGGCGGCCCGTCATCAGAGCTTGGAGAGTCGCCTGGCTCACTTGGAGAACCGTTTTGCTCAACTGGAGAACCGTTTTGCTCAACTGGAAAATCGTTACACCGTCCTGGAAGGTCGCCATGACCGGCTCAACTTGAAGTTGAACTTTATCCTCATATTGCTCCTTATACTCATTACAGTGATGAATCCAGTTTTTGTAGATGTTATCAAATCTCTGCTTTAATGAGTCCCGTCCCGCGGAGGTCGTGCCCCGGGGTGACGAGTAATGAAGGGATGAGCCCTCCCCATCCGTCGAAACGGACGTGGGCGGCTTAAGACCGCCTGACAAAACCCCTTGAGCAACCGGAGTGGCTTGTCACCCCGCTCTTACGAGTGGGGCTTCGAAGGTTTTGTCAGCCCGTTCTAAATGCACTAACCCCCTCCCCTGCGGGGCTTGGATAGGTGACTTGGGTTGGACCAGCGGGGCAGGGATGAAGTCCCACCGCCCGATGGCTCTCCTGCCTCTTGGGAACACTACTGGGGCGGCTTGGCCTTTTCCTCCTTGGGGGGCGGCGCCGCCTGGGCCGCCTTCTCGGTCAGGCGACGGTACTGTTCGGCCAACTCCTGATGACGCTTCTTGAGTTCGTTTAACTCGTCGATCATGCGCTGAATCTGCTTTTTGGCTCGCTCCTGCAAGACGGGGTTGCTTTCCTTTTCGGCCTTGGCGATCCGGGCGTTGATGTCCTCGACCATCCGTTGGATTCGGGCCTCTAGCTCCCGAATCTGGGCCAGGAGTTTATCGGCTTGGGTCTGGAGTTCACTGGCCGACGAAGCCGTCGAGACCGCCTTCTCACTTTGAGCCCTGTGTAGGCGTTGGATTTCCTGATAGACTTGAGCCATCTGCTGGCGGATCTTCTGAGCTTCGTCCATGTAAGCGCTCTTCTCCTGAACCGTCGTGGCCCGATTCGCCTTCTCGACGACCTCCACGTAACGCCGCATGAGGTCCATCAGTTCTTTCTGTTTTGCCGAGAGGTCCGCCGGACCGATATCTTGGGACGTCGCTGGCGGTGTCGGGCCGGTCGTCTGGGTCGCTCCCCCCAGGCCGACCAAGCCAAGGATCAACCCAAGACCAAGTACCCGCATCCAAGACCGATGCCGCATCGATCCTTCTCCTCATCCTTCCATGCCGGGGACGTTGCGATACCGGACACGCCGGGGGATAGCCTTTACTGGACCCGCCGGACACCCCGTAGGAGCGGCAGGGTTGGCGTTGAGTTCGGTGCCGGAGGTCCCGGGACAGCGGGCGCTGCAATCCGGGCCCCATAACCGGCTTGGACGACGACGAGTTTGCCAGCGACGGCCGTAATGCTCGTCACGGGCCCGAAACCCAACTGCTGGATGGGCTGTTGGACCTGCGGCGGGCTCGAGAACTGGACGGGGCTTCCACCCCCACCGCCTCCACCGCCCGTCGTAAAGGCGAAGGGTACCGGGACCAGGTACGTCCGACCGGCGCACAGCCCGAGTTCTTCGATGAACTGGCTCGGGTCCATCAGCAGAAAGTAAGCCCTCCCACTCGTGGGACCCCCACCGCCGGTCGCCGGGTCCATGACGACCAGGGGCCGTGTGGTCGCTCGCGTAAGTGACGAAAGGGTTACGGTATCGTCCACGTCCCCGTCGCCGTCGGTATCGACTTGAAAAGAAGTGTTTCCAATACGGAGTTCAAAGTGCTGGGTCGATGGGCTCGTCTGCTTGATGTCCCGCGTGTTGGGGTCCACGTCGAAGATGTCGAGCAGGATCTTCGTGCAGAAACCGTTTCCGCCCGCATCACAGAAGCAGGGGGGTTTGTTACCAGTCCCGCAGAAAGCGGGGTTCGAATTGTCGTTGATGTCGGAATCCGTCTCGAAGATCGAGCCCGTGACGGTCGCCAGCATAAGGGCCTGCTTACCCCGGGCATGGACGACCGAAGGCGTAAAGTAGATGGGATTCTTCTTGGGATCGGTCGGGGGTTCGGTGAAGGGGAGGTTCAGCGGCGTCGGGATGTTATCCCGCCACAGAGAAGCATTCTCCGGGAAAATGTTCTCCACCAAGACCCGCCCGGCCGTATCTGGGACGAAAGTATGCGTGTTTGGCATGTCGGCCGCCGAGACGTCGACCTCCGAGGAGACGAAGGCTTCATGGCCGTAAACGTGGTAGGGGACGCAGAAGGGGTTGGGCCGGCCTTGGTCGTCTGTAGCCGCCGGGTCGCAGTTCACCGGCGGGGCGATGACTCGGCCGCCCCTCACGGTCTCTCCCGTATCGGCCGCCAGAAGGGACGTGAGGCTGTTCACGTGGGTATCGGCCGAGTCCGTCGTGACGACGCCCACGATCCAAAGGGTCAGGTACTGATTCTGTAATTTCGGGGATATCCGAGTTTCCCGGCTGGGTCCGAGGGGAACGGCGTTCCAGACCTTGTCACCGTAAGACCCGGGTGGAGCCGTCCAGTACCACAGGACCTGGAAAGGCGGCCGGGCTTCCGGGTTGTTCGGGTCCAGGCGGCTCGGGTCCGTCACGTCCAGGGCGTAGAGGCCCGGAATGGTCGGGCCCATCGGGACGTACAGGACCGTCCGCCAGCCAGGCGTGCCCAGTGTCGGGTCATTCCACCGAATCCAGATGTCGGCCGAATTCAGAGGCGCCGCCATCGTCCAGATGTGCTGGTCGAAGTTGGGCGGCTCGGCCTGACCCGTCGGAACTTTGGGGTTTTTCAAGAAATTCTGGAACATCTTCACGACACTGGGGAAGGCTTGCGGCGGCAGGAAGGCGAAGAGCTCGATCGGCGGAGACGCCGGGTCGCTGGGGTCGTGATCGGCCCGAAAAGCATGGAGGAGGCCGTCGTTGGCGGCGACGTAAGCGATGACCGGCCGGTTGCGAAACTGCTGGTCAAAGGCGTCCTTCGGCGGGACGGTTTTGAGGGCGTAGGTCAGAGGCGTGGCGACGACCTGGGTCGAACTCCCGATGACGTCGCCCATGAGCCACGCCCGCTTGTTGCCCTGACCGTCGCCGCCAAGGATAAAATCGATAAGCATCAAGATGTCCTGGTCGTCTGTATTCGCCGTCTGGCCGTTGCCATTGAAGTCCAGCTGAGACCAGTTGACGATTCCACTAAATTTGCTTCGAACCCAGGCGACCGTCGTCGGGTCCTTCCGGAACATCTTGAGAGTCCGGCAGGCGCCCGTCGGACCCGTGGCGGCGTTCCCGACGGCACATCCGGGGTCGACCGTATAAATGCGTCGGTTGTAATCGTTCTGGGCCGGATTCGCCTGGTCCAGGAGCGAACAGGCGGCGTCCCATTTCAGGTGGAAGTGGAAAGTATTTCGGGGGTCATTGGGGTCAGGACTCACGCAGGTCGTCCTCCCGGAGGTGACGATGATCCGGGGGTTCTGCTGTTTCAGGGCGTCGCAGAGCTGGTCAAAGGTGAGGTTCGAGACGTCCACATGGACCGCCGGGCTGACGTCGTCGTCGCAGGGGGCGACCTCCCATCGCCGGAGGGTCCCTTTCCAGCCGGGGATCTTCGTCGAGGGGATGAAGACGGCGTTTTGGAAAGACGTCCCCCGGGCCTCGATGGACGTCACGGGGATGGCCGTACTGTAATCGCCGGCCAGGATGCCGGCAATGATCTTGTTGAGGGCGGCGTCCAATTCCTCAGGATTGTTGGCGAAAAACGCGTAATCTTTGGATGAATCGAAGGGAGGCAGAGGGTCGTTTAAACTGACGCCGGCGTCGTCGGCCGATGCGTCCGTACGGCCGTAGTAAGCGTCCAGGTTCAACTCACACCGGGAGACCTCCGGGCTGATACCGATCACGAAGGTCTTGACGGGACGTCCCGGTACGTCGTCCGTCCGACAGCCGGAGGAGGTGTCCCGGAGGTTCCGGAAGAGTTCGTCCGTGCGGCCAGGCGGGAAATAGATGGTCTGCGGCGTCGGCGGATGATTCGTCGTGTAGCCCGAACAGGTGTTCCCCCATTCCTCGTCATCTGGATTACAGACGTTGCTCTGGCCATCGGTGATAAGGATCGTATAGTAGGGTCGCTGACACGTTTGGCCCCGGGCGTCCTGTCGCCAGAACTGGTTGATTTCCCCCTTCACGAAGTTGAGGCCCCGCGATGTGGGAGTCCCGCCGCCGGGGACGGCATCGGTCGGCGCATTCCCCCCACAGCGGGGAGAATGATTGGTTGTCTTCATGTGGTTTTGAATTGATTTAACTGTAGTATTATTATTGTTATCGGATGGTACGATGGGGACGAAACGGGTGGCCCGGGGTTGGGAGTCACTCCAAAACCCGCCCATTCCCCAGTACATCGTGTTGATGTTTTTGGCCACCAGGTCCAAGGGGTCTCGCCGAACCGTAAAGCGGGGGTCCCCCACAGGCTCGTCCTGGGAGGGCGGGCCTGACCAGCCACCTTGCCATCGCGCAGGGTTACTCGTAAAGTCCCAGTAGTGACCCTGCGTCGGACCCCCTGTAGCTGGGAAACGGTAGGCGATGTTGTTGGCGGCGTCGACGCACTTACAGACCTGTTGGCCCTCCACGGTCGCACAGGCATCCGACGGAAGGGTCGAATTGGTACATCGGTAGGCTGGGCTCGTGTAGGCCGAGTCATTGAAGTCTCGGGGCCGCAAGTTTTTCAGTTGGGGGACGACGTCGTAGATGACGACGCAGTTCCCAAACACGTTCTTGACCATGGCCATCCGGGAAGGCGGCAGGAAGTACCAATAAGAAAAGGCACCGGAGGTGGAAGCCCTCACCCAGTAACCGTTTCCGGTACCCCGGCGGGGAGTCCCACCTGTATCGACCGTGAAATCGGCCGCAATGCGGGCTCTCAGGGTACTGCTCGCACCCGGTGGTCGCATCGATACTTCTGCCTTACATCCTGCACGATTCTTATCGCTACAAAAAGAACAGTTAACCGGGCCCCCACAAATCGCCGGCCAGCCCATCGAGCCGCTGGTGTCCAAGAGGATGTAGACGGCCGGCTTCTCCTTGGCCTGCACGAAGATGATCCGGAGCGGGTCCTGCCGGGCCTGGAGGTGGGTCCCCAGGCCGACCCAAAGGACGCCGCCGACCAGCAGGGTCATCCATGCCGACGTCTTCGTCTTGCCCGTCATTTCCAACCTCCGAGTAATCCAAAAATCCCCGCCCCGCACGTCCGTATAGGACGGGATCGGGGAACTCCCGTTCTTTCGGAAGACTACTGCCCGACGACGGGGCCTCCGGCTCCCCCACCCCCGCCACCCGACTCGCAGGCTCCCGTCAGCTCCGGCAGGGCGCAGGGGTTGCCGACGATCGTCCGGCGGCTCAGGTCAAAGGCCAGGACGGTCCGGACTGCCGCCGTCGCCAGGACCCCGCCCGTCTCGGAGACGGCGATGAGCTGGATGTCGCCATTGCTATCTTGGAAAGCGTTAGTGTCCCCGTCCTGGGGGTCATCCCGGACATACAGCGTGATGCGATTGGGACTCAGCGTGTTATCGGGCAGGACGACCTGACAGTTGCAGAAGCGGGCGGCGTCTGCACATCGGAGCCGAAAGGGGTTCTGCGCCTCATTCCCCAGGTTCCAGCCCGAGCCGCCTGGTGCCGGCAGGACGCGCCCCTTACATTCAAAGCCTTGAAAGTCCGAAAGGCTTGCGGGAACCTGTTCCGGACAGGGGTTCCCCGGCCCAGGCTGGGGCGGTGCCATACGGTTGCAATCGGTCGGTATCCCGGCCCCATTCCCCAGGAGCTGATTCCAGTCGTTGAACTGCGCGATGGTCATCCGGGCGATGGTCAGATAGGCCGTTTCCACGTCGGCTGTGTAGAAGGCCTGCCGTTCCCGTTGGACCTGATAGGACGTCGTCCGCTCGATGGAGGCCAGCAGGACGAGAGCCAGCCCCAGACCCAGGAGGATCGTAGCGATCAGGAGCGTCAGGATGAGAGCGACGCCCCGTTCGGAGTGTTTCGTCCCCGCCTGGAGAAGGCTCCATGAACCCCGTACGGGCACGCGGGGATTAGATACACGGTCTCGCTTCATCATGCCCTCCTCCGTCTCTCTTAGAACCAGTCGACCGTTTCGTTATAAGCCAGATTGCGCAGGATGGCCGAGGCACACGTCGTGACGTAACGCCACTGCTGAGGGCCCGTCAGGGCTGGGGTCGGCGGCGGGAGCGGTAGCGAGGGGTCGCAGGGCGACTGCGTCGCCGGTGCAAGGCGAATGGCCATGGGGATAGGCTGAGCTGTGCTGACCGTGACCTGAAGGACGACGCTGTGCACACGCCGGATCGTCGGGGCCGCGCCCGTATCGGCACACGTGAGGATGCCCAAGGCTCCCCAGGGATAGCAGGTCTGGTTCGGGTCACACTGGGGGTCAAAGCGATAGCATATTTGCAGGTCCTCGACGTCGCTGGCGACCCGAATCCACAGGGGTTGCCCCGTGTTGGGGTCCACTTCTCGGTTCCGCCGTAGCATCAGGAAGCGACGGAAGCCCGGATGGTCCGGGTTCATCGACGTCGGGTCAGGGAGTTGCCATACCTGATAATGCAAGACCTGAGCAGGCGTGATGCTGATGCACTGGGGACGGGTCGGAAGGAAGAGGGGAAGCGCATCCGTCAGAAGGAGTGTTTCCCCACATGGTCCCGCTCCCGTGCAGGGTCCGTTGTCGTTGGGCGCCGGGGGACGGCTACAACCGGTCGAGCAGTTTGGCCCACTGTTGACTGTGCGGACGACACAGCAGAGGTCAGCAGGACCCAGGGGGCCCGTACAGACGGGAGGCTGTTGCAGGGGTACGGCTGTCGGAAGTTGAGCCGCGGGCACGACCCACCCGTCGGCCGGACACGTTCCGGGATCGACCGGCCCGCAGACGACCACGCTTTGACCGTTCCATGCGTTGTCGGGATAGCCCGTCGGCGTGCAGACGTCCAGCCGGTTGCCGACGACGCAGTCCGTCCCCGGCGTGCATTGGGCCGCCGGCGGCGGGGGCATGTCACAGGTATCCCCGGTACCATTTCGGGGCCTCAGAAATCGCCGGTCCTGTATGGGGACCATCAGGACGATACCGTCTGTGGTCCGAACCCGGTCAGGGACGGCACAAAAGACGGGATTGGCCCCGGGGCCGTCGCACCGAGGGTCAGGGAGGAAGGCGACGTCCCGGATCATCTCGAGGCCCGTCATCTGGATGCTGTTGGTCAGGGTCGTGACGGCGATCTTCAGGTTTTGCTGGGCCTCGATGAGTGTTTCGGTCCGCTTCCGGACCTTCATCATCTGGGCGAACGTCGTGAGGACCCCCACGATGACGATCAGCAGGAGCGTCATGACGACGAGAAGCTCGACCAGCGAAAAGCCGTGCCCCCCCACGCGGGATGCCGTCCGTTTGAATCCCCGACGCTTCATAAGGAACCTCTCACTGTACGTAACCGATGAGGACCTGCGGCCGCAGAGTCAAGGCTGGCGGGTAGGGGAATACATACATACGAATGATGCAGGGTTGGCCGGCGACACAGGCCCCCTGCGTTTGAGCGTGAAGGACTTCCCACACGATAAAGCAGTTGCAGAAACGCATATCGGCCGCATTGGCGGCCCTCGGCCACCGATGGTCGTCGTCCACGCTGTTCCAGCAAGACAGGTCCGGCGCAGGCACTCGACAGGCTGACGGCAGGACCAAATTCCCCAATTGGGGCGGGGCCGCCGCTAAGGACAAGGCCATGAGCTGTTCCAACTGCCGTTGCCCAAAACTCAGCATCTGAGCCTGCCGTCCCGACGTATTCTGAAGGCCCCAGGCGACCGAAAAGAGCTGGGCGATGCCCAGGAGGACAAAGGCCAGGATGCCCAGGGCGACGATGACCTCGATGAGGGTAAAGCCCGCCCGGACAAGGTCCAGACGCCTCTGGCCGACCGGTATCGTCCGACGCCGTCGCATGCGCTTTCCTCCCTGCTTCCTCACGAACAAGTCAGGTCGCTGGGGGCGAGGCCGGCACCCGTCCATCCCACACGGCCACCGCCCGAAACGCACACGCCCCGAAACAGACGGGGGTCGTCCATCGGAAATTGGAAGTACATCTGGAGCGTCGGTTGATTGGGATCGATGAGGGCCGATGCTGGGAGCGTCTCAATTCGCCAAACGTCCGGACCCATCATTTCGAGACACTGGTCCCCCCAGGGCCTTGCCGGAGCCGACGTCTGTCGACCGATCGTTCCCGTCGGGCTGATGACAAAGACCTCAAAGCTGGCATTTCCAAAGAAGACGTCCGTCCGGGGAGACGTCGGCGCTAGCCAGAAGTCCTGCACGTACTCGCAGAGGGCTGGGTTCGTCAGGTCCCCGGTGCACGCTGGGAGGGCCGTAGCGTAATCCCCCGTGATGTTGTCCCAATCGACACTCTGAAAACCACAGTCACCGACTGCCAGACGAAAGCGGGCCACGCAGGCTAAGACGTTGACCGGACTCGGAAGCCGGCGGAGTTGAAGGGAATCCGGACAGTCCTTGTAAACCACGACGGCCATCCATCGGCCCGTCGAGATCGCCGAGAATTGAGCCAGTCGAAGGGCAGACCCGACCTGCTCGACGGTCTGGAAAAACCGCTGGCGCCAGTACCACTGGATCATGCCGGGCGTCACGATGAGTAGGATAGAGGCCACGACGACGAGGACGACGGCGACCTCGACGGCCGTGAACCCGGCTGGGGAGGAGTGACGGAGTGACGAAGTGACGGGGTGATGAAGGGACCGAGTAGGGAAGGCACGCCATACCGTTCGGACGGAACGACGGCTTCGCATTTCCGGCTCCTGCTGAAGGGCAATTCCGACAGTCGGGTCATCCGACAATCCGGCAGTACGGCTATGATTCGAACCTCTGCCTCGACGGATGGCTCGGATCCGATTCCCTTTCAACTGCGTAACTCCTCACGGGAATCGAGCACGGCTCCCACGTGCCAGGTCCCGGGTACCTGATACCTGGGACCCCATCGACGCCGAGGACCGAACACCGAGTCCCACCCCTGGAATTGGTCACTCTGTTACTCCGTCACTTCTTCCCCCTTGCAACCTCTGTGCCAATCCGGGGGCGTGTCGGGGTCCATCCGGAGTCGAAGGAACTTCCCGAAGGCTCCCGCGTTCCGCCGACCCGTCCCGAAAGCGCAAAAAATTGCAGTTATCTCCGGGAAAGGGGTCCAAAAAAGTGCAAGAAAGTGCAGGGACGGAGTAGTGACGAAGTGATGAAGTGACGGAGTAGGGTAAAGGATGGGTGAATCGCCTCAAAGCTCTACAGATACTTGATCCTACTGCTCTGTTAAGCTGTGGATGCAGGATAAAGACAGATCGGGTCCGACTGCCAGGAACCCGGAACCTGGTACCTGGGACCCATGCCCCATTCCTACCCTCAAATCTTAGCAAGGTGCTACGGATTCCTTTGGATCGGTTTCCCTCAACTTCAGAATGAGGCAGGGGAACACGGCACTCCGTCATTTCATCACTCCATCAATTCGTTACTCCGTCACCTGAAACCGTTGAAGTTCCCACAGCTTCCAGTACTTCCACCAGACCGTCTGGGCCTGGAGGAGGGCGACCCACAGGCCTGGCCGGCCGTCCCGCCAGCCGCCCCGCAGGAGCCACGGAAAGACAAAGGCCCATACCGGCAGGACCCAGCGGTGCCACCACCGGCTTCGGACCCCGAGCTCGTAGAGGTCCCGAGCGCTCAGCGTCGTGTATAGCCGGAGCTTCCTCTGCACGTCGTCCAGGTCCCGATACGTCTCGTGGATCAAATACCCCCGTAGGTAGGCCGTCCGGCCATGGACCTCGACCCGCTCGTGGACCCGCTGGCCCCGGGCGACGAATCGGCCGGACGTCCGGCGAAACAATCGGAGCTTGAAGTCGGGCCACCATCCGCCGTGGCGGACCCATCGGCCCCAGAAGAAGTTCCGGCGGGCGATCCAGTAACCATGTACGTCCGGCGGGGGATCGAGGGCGGCGATCTCGTCCAAAAGGTCTTGGGAGGGGATTTCGTCGGCGTCCAGGTGGAGGATCCACGGTCGGGTCGCCTGGGCGAGGGCCCAGTTCTTTTGCTCGACGAAGGACGTGAAGGGTCGGACCTCCACACGGGCGCCCCACCGACGGGCGAGGTCGGCCGTCCCGTCGCGACTCCCGCCGTCGACGACGACGATTTCGCCGACGGCGGGCGGCAGGGCGTCCAGCGTTCGGGGCAGACGCCCGGCCTCCTCGAGGGTGATCAGGACGACGCTGATGTCTTGCCAGTCCATGTTATAAAGAGTGACGGAGTGATGGAGTGACGAATCAGTACCTCACTTCGTCACTCCCATTTCAACGCCGTATTGCCGTACTGCCGCATTGCCCTTTATGATGTCAGCGGTTCGGCGACTCGGCAACAGAGGGTCTCCGATGCGTCCAATGCGGGTACTTTGGGCCTTATTCCTGGGAGCCGTCATCGCCGGCGGCCTGGGTTCGGTCCGAGCCGGCGAGAGTCACCCCTTCACGGTCCATGACTTGGTCGCCATGGACCGTCTGTCGGACTGGCAGGTCTCACCGGACGGACGGCACGTCGTCTTCGTCGTCAGCTCGGTCGACCTGGAGGGCAATCGGCGCCGGACTGACCTCTGGCTCGTCCGCACCGACGGGACGGGCTTGCGGCGGCTGACGACCCATCCGGCCAACGACTGGAATCCCCGTTGGGCACCGGACGGAAAGACGGTTTACTTTCTGTCGACCCGCTCGGGCTCGTCTCAGGTCTGGCGTATCTCGGTCGACGGTGGGGAAGCCGAGGCCGTCACGGTCCTTCCCCTGGACGTAGGGAACCTGGCCGTGTCTCCGGACGGCCGCCATCTGGCCTTCACGGTGGAGGTCTTTCCCGACTGCGACACCCTGACGTGTACGAAACAGCGCCTGGACGAAGCGTCTCGGCGGAAGGCGACGGGTCGCCTTTTTGACCGTCTCTTCCTCCGCCACTGGGACACCTGGAAAGACGGGCGCCGTTCCCATCTATTCGTCATGTCCGTCTCGGGAGGCGAGCCCGTCGACGTCATGAAGGGGATGGACGCCGACACGCCCTCGAAGCCCTTCGGGGGGCCCGAGGAATTCACCTTTACGCCCGACGGTCGGGCCCTGGTCTTTACGGCCCGGGACGCCGGTCGGGAAGAGGCGTGGTCGACGAACTTCGACCTCTTCCTCGTCCCCGTCGACGGTTCGGCCCTGCCCCGGAACCTGACGACGTCGAATCCGGCCTGGGACACGACGCCCGTCTTTTCACCGGACGGCAAGACCTTGGCTTATCTGGCTCAGCGCCGCCCCGGCTACGAGTCGGACCGGTTCCGCATCGTCCTCCGGACTTGGCCGGACGGTCCGGAGCGCTGGTTGACCGAGGAATGGGACCGCTCGCCCCAGGCGATCGTCTGGTCCCGGGATGGAAAGACGATTTACACGACGGCCCCGAACCTCGGCCAGGTCTCCCTGTTTGCCGTAGACGTCTCGACGGGTCGGGTCCGGACGGTCGTCCGGGACGGCCACGTGCGGTCTCCCGCCCTCGCCGGAGACCGTATCCTCTTCGGCCTCGACCACTTGCGGTCACCCGTCGAGCTGTATACGGTCCGACCGGACGGCTCGGACCTCCGGCCGGTCACTCGGATGAACGCCGAACGCCTCGCGGCTGTTCGCATGGGCGAGCCCGAGCAGTTCACCTTTCGGGGGTGGAATGACGAGACGGTATACGCCTACATCGTCAAGCCCGTCGACTTCGACCCCTCCCGGAAGTATCCCGTCGCCTTTCTCATCCACGGGGGGCCTCAGGGCTCGTTTGGCAACGAATTCCACTACCGGTGGAATCCCCAAGTCTATGCCGGGGCCGGCTACGCCGTCGTCATGGTCGACTTTCACGGATCGACGGGCTATGGGCAGGCCTTCACGGACTCCATCCGGGGTGACTGGGGCGGCAAACCCCTGGAAGACCTCCAGAAGGGCTTAGAAGCCGCCCTGGCCCGTTATCCCTGGATGGACGGCCAGCGGGTCTGCGCCCTCGGAGCCTCCTACGGGGGATACATGATCAACTGGATCGCCGGGCAGTGGCCGGACCGGTTTCGGTGCCTCGTGAATCACGATGGCGTCTTCGACATGCGTCTGATGTATTATACGACCGAGGAGCTGTGGTTCCCCGAGTGGGAGCATGGCGGCCCCTACTGGGCAAATCCCGAGGGTCACGAGAAGCACAACCCGGCCCTATACGTCGACCGGTGGAAGACACCCATGCTGGTCATCCACGGGGGTCTTGACTTTCGGGTCCCGGACACGCAGGGGATCGCCACCTTCACGGCCCTCCAGCGGCGGGGCATCCCGAGCCAGTTCCTGTATTTCCCCGACGAGAACCACTGGGTCCTGAAGCCGCAGAACAGCATTCAGTGGCATGAGACGGTCCTCGGCTGGCTGAACCGCTGGTTGAAGATGTAAGATACAGGATGCAGGATGCAAGATGCAGGATGTCACAAGGCGGAGCGATGGGTTCGTCGGACGCCCTCGATGAACTGATACAGCTTTCGGCTCAGGACCTCGTATTCCTGGATAAGGGCTTCGGCCCGCTCGGCGGCCAGCGAGCCCGTATCTCGCAGTAGTCGCAGGTGCTCGATCGTTTCATCGCAGGAGGCGTGGGCATATACCAAAAAGCGCAGGAACTCGGCCTTATAGCGGCGGCGTCCGAAGCCCTCCACGATATTAGCGGCGACCGATTTGGCCGAACGGCGGACTTGGCGGGCTTCTTCGGGATGCTCCCAGCGGGGCAGTTCCGTAAAACTCATGCGGTGAATCTCGACAGCCAGCCGATGAGCCATCTGATAAATCTCCAAATTTTGGTAGGTTCTCATAACAACTCCCATCAGGAAATTTCAATCTCCCATGCGTCCTCCTGAAAATGGGTTGGGCGCTATCCTGCATCTTGCATCCTGCATCCCCATGGGCGGTTAGCTCAGCGGTAGAGCGTCGGCCTTACAAGCCGAAGGCCGGGGGTTCGAAGCCCCCACCGCCCACCCCCCAGGCCTTAGCCTCTCGAGGGTCCCAGGCGCCGACGGTAGGCTTCATAGGCGGCTCGTACATCGTCCAGGTGATCTCCCCCGAACTTCTCGAGCCAGGCATCGGTCAAGACCCAAGCGACAAGAGCCTCGGCGATGACGACGGCCGGGACGACGGCACAGACGTCGGACCGTTCAAAGGCCGCCTCGTGGGGCTCGCCGGTCTCGATGCTGACGGTCTGGAGGCGCTTCCGGAGGGTCGCCAAAGGCTTGAGATAGACACGGGCTACGACGGGCGCCCCGTTGGTCACGCCCCCCTCGAGTCCGCCGGCCCGGTTCGTCCGACGGTAGAAGCCCCGCTCGGGACTGTAAAAGATTTCATCATGGACCTGACTCCCGGGGCGGTCGGCGCTGAGGATGCCGTCTCCGACCTCGACGGCCTTTACGGAGGGGATGGACATCAGGGCCGCCGCCAGACGGGCGTCAAGGCGTCGGTCCCAATGGGTGTAGCTCCCAAGGCCCGGGGGGACGCCGACGGCCATGACCTCCACGACGCCGCCCAGCGTATCCCCGGCCTGTTCCGCCGCCTCGATGGCCTCGATCATTGCCTGGCGGGCCTGGGTGTCGACGCAGGGGAGGGGGTCCAGCGGGTCGAGACGACAGACGGTCTCCCAATCGACGGTCCGATCCGGGGGGAGGCCGATCCCCCCGATCCGGCGGACGTGGCCCCGGACGTCTACGCCGAACAGGGCCAGAAAGCCCTTGCAGAGGGCTCCGACGGCCGTCCGGATGGCCGTTTCCCGAGCGCTGGCCCGCTCCAGGACATTTCGCAGGTCCGTATGCCCAAATTTTAGGCCGCCGGCCAGGTCTGCATGGCCCGGCCGTGGGTGAATGACCCGTCGCCTTTGGGCCGCCGGCGGGGGCTCGACCGCCCAGGGGTCCATGACATCCTGCCAGTTTGTCCAGTCCCGATTTTCGATCAGCAGGGCGAGGGGGCTCCCCAGGGTGCGACCGAAGCGGACGCCGGCCAGGAAGCGGACCTCATCCCGCTCGATCTTCATGCGGGCGCCGCGACCGACGCCGACCTGCCGTCGGCGCAAGTCCTGCTGGATGCGCTCGAGGTCTACGGGCACGCCGGCCGGAAAGCCCTCGACGACGGCGACCAGAGCCGGGCCATGCGACTCACCGGCCGTTAGGACGCGAATCCGAAAGCCGGTCACGGTCTCACCGGTCCTTGGTGTTCGGTATCCGGCCCTCGGCCATGGAGAGATGAGGGAGATGCGACCTTCCTCGTCTCTCGTCCGGGCCGAGGACCGAAGGCCGGACACCGAATCCGGCACCCTACTGCCTTACTGCCCTGTCACTCCGTCCCCTCTATTGGGTTTGGGCTTCTCCGACGGCGGGGGGTGGGCTTCCATCCACTGGAGGCCCCGGGGGTCGCGGGTCGTTTCGTAGTACTGACGCATCCGTTCGTAAGCGGCCGGGCGGTTACCCCGCCGGTCCAGGAGAAGCGCTTCATAGTACATCAGGATCGGATCCCTGTATACCCAGGCCAGGGCTCCGAGGACGACCTCCAGCCGGTCCAGGTCCCGGGATTCCGTGCTGGTCTGGACGAGCCGGTCGAGCCAGGCGTGGAGCTCCTCGGGACGGGTCCAGCCGCCACCTTGGGTGGGGTCGTCGCCGGCGTCCGAGTTCCCTCCGGATTCGCCGGTGTTCCACCGCCACCGGGGCCAATAGGGTGTGCGGACGGGAATCCAGCGCCACTGCGTGTGGACCCAGCTCCGGACGGGTCCCTCCGGGAATCGGCCCCCCAAGGCGTTCTGGGCCCACAGGTACAGCCACTGGGCCGACGTCCGGTCGTGGAGCCGGTCGGCGGCCCAGGCGGCACACAGCAGGAGGGTCGGATGAAACGTCGTCGACCACAATGTCGGGACGGCTTCCCGCACGTAGGCCCAGTCCTCCATCAGGAGGGCCAGCATCAGGCGATTCCAGGCCAAGACCGGGGCGTCGGGTCGGATTTGCAAAGCTCGGTCGATGTAATACCGGGCCTGGTCCGTCTGACCCATAACGGCCAGGACAATCCCGAGGTTGTTGGAGACGACGGGGCCGGGGTCCTGGGTCGAGAGGTCCAGCAAAATCCGAAGGGCGGCTGACCACCGCTGGCGGAGGAAGTACCACGTAGCGACCCACAGGCGCTGTTGGGGGTCCATCGGCTGGGTGGACCGTTGCTGAATCCACGAGTCCAGGGAGCTGGCCGCCGCGTCGTCCAGGCCGTTTAGGTCCATCGCCGTCCAAACCTGGGCCCATCGGGGGTCCTCAAAAGTCGGGGCCAGGGCGGCCAGACGGGCCAGTCGGTTGAAGCGTTCGCTCGGCGGGTCCGTCCAGAGGGCCTTGACGTAGGACTCGAAGGACTCCATCGGGACGGGCGGCCAGAAGGAGCCGGTGATCCGGGCCGGGATACCGACCCGAACCAGTCGGGAACGGAGGGTTTCCAAGAGTGCCTGCAGGAGCCGAGGAAACTCGGTCAGGCGACCCTTGACGGACCACTGCTCCAGGGGTCGCCGAGCTGACGGGTCCGCCATCTGCACGGAGATCGTCAGGTCCGGAGCTTTCTCGCCGGACGACCGGTAGTACCCCGTGATGAGGAGCGCAGACCGGCTCTGACGGGCCAACCATAAGGCCGTCGGGAGCGAGAGGGGAAGCGGGTAGGCAAAGCCGTGGGCCTCGAAGAGTTGCCGCCGGGTCCAGTGGGATGGGATAACATAGGGCCCCTCCAGCTCGACGTTGTGGCCGATGACCTCGACGATGGCCTCCCCGAGCCAGAACAGGTCCGGCCGGCCCGTGCGGTTTTCGAAGGGAAGAAGGAGGATGAAGGCCGCCTCCTCGGTCCCCCCGGAAGGCCCCGCCGCTGGCGGCACCTGGCTCCGGCCGACCGGCAGGAGACCCCAGGCCAGGACACCGAGGCCAGCCATCACGGCGAAGACAGACCGTATGCACAATCGTCGGTCGAGTGCCATGCGCCTCTCATCGCGGGGCAGGATAGCGGTGGGGAAGCATAGAAGATGGAGGAACCCGAAGGCAATCTGCCGTCCGAAGCCCCGTCAGTCCATCTCCTCGGGTCGCCACAGGTCCGGGGCCGCCCAACCCAGGACCGATTGAATCCGCAGGGCGTAGGCCCGGAGCAAACCGTCCAAGTCCTGGCCCAGGTACATGCTGAGGGTCATCGGCATGACAATGCCGCCGGCTTGAGCGACCCGCAGGGCATTCTCGAGATTCAGGGCCGACAGGGGCGTCTCCCGAATGCAGACGACCAGCTTGCGCCCCTCCTTCAAGGCGACGTGGGCACACCGGGCAATCAGCGTGTCGGTGAACCCGTGAGCGATGCGGGCCAGCGTGTTCATCGAGCACGGCAGGATGACGACGGCCTCGTAATGGACCGACCCCGAGGAGATGGGCGCGTCGAGCTGGGCATCCTCAAAGACCTTCTTTACGAGACCCTGCACGTCTTCCAGGGCCCGGCCCGTCTCCTGCTCGAGGACGGCCCGGCCCCATCGGGAGACGACCAGGTAGACGTCGACCGGCTCGTCCCGAAGGGACTCCAGGAATGCCAGGGTGAACCGGGCTCCGGACGAACCCGTCAGTCCGACGACGATCCGTCGGCGCATGGTCACCTCATTGCCCCTGCCAGCCATACCAGGACGACGAACCCGATGACGGCGTTCACGTGAAAGAAGGCCGCCTCCACCTTACCCCGACGGGCCAGGCTATGCTCGACGAGGAACATCCCAACGAGGAGGAGCCATCCCCCGACGGTCGCCGGGGTCCACTCCCCGTGCCGCAGGAAAATCCCCGCCAGACAGGCCAGGCCGGTCCCGTGCAGGGCGGCCGCAATGTTCAGGCCGGCCCGGGGGCCGAACCGGGCCGGCACGGAATATAACCCGACTGCCCGGTCGAAATCTACGTCCAGTATGGCGTAGATGACGTCAAATCCGGCGACCCACAGGAGGACAAAGGCGGCCAGCAGAAAGACGTCGACCTGGCGGGGATGCTCCAGCATGGCCGTCGGCGTCTTCACGATGGCCAGAAAGCCCCCTAAGGGAGCCAAGGCAAGGGCTGTCCCGACGCCCAGGTGGGCCAGCACGGTCCAGCGCTTCATCTGGGGATAAACCCAGAAGACGAGGGCCGGAATCGGGGCCAGGGCAAGACACCAGGGCGAGAGGGCACCGGCCGCCGCCGTGAACACGGCCAGGCCACCCACGATAAGAGCCCAGACTTCCCCCGCCGTGATGCGGCCGGCCGGGAGTTCCCGGCTCCGCGTCCGGGGATTCCGGGCATCCAGGTCCCAGTCGAGCCATCGGTTGAGGGCCCAATCCCCCAGGCGGACGTGGGGGTCGGCCAGCCAGGCGCCGGCATAGGCGTTGGGGAGGGAAAACACGGTGTGTTCGAATTTCACGAAACGGACGTAAGTCCAAAGGCGTTCCCCCAT
>Ga0197143_1000431_pt1 | contig 47286 bp, 33 predicted proteins | sample GBS70_MetaG_FD_148603 | JGI IMG/M metagenome (GOLD analysis project Ga0197143, IMG submission 148603) | Sediment microbial communities from Great Boiling Springs, Gerlach, Nevada, United States - GBS 70_MetaG | ecosystem: Environmental > Aquatic > Thermal springs > Hot (42-90C) > Sediment... | reverse complement strand
TAGTTTTATATGTTCCAGTGCTCTATCTTTTTCTTCAATTATACGATTGAGATTTCGTATAAGGTTATCTTTTTCGCGCAATTCAAGTTTATATTTTTCGCGTTCTTTGCTTATCTCTTCTTCTAGTTTTTTTAATATCTCTTCCCATTCGGCAGTGATGGTTGTTTCTTTCTGCCCGCCGTCCATAATAGTAGTGTTTATTTCCTCCTTAAATCAAAAATTTTTTATTCTGCCCCCAGCCAGATTCGAACTGGCGCTACCACCTTGAAAGAGTGGTGACCTAACCCCTAGTCGATGGGGGCATTTTTGTGTTTTTGAGCCCGGCGCGATTCGAACGCGCGACCCCCTGCTTAAAAGGCAGATGCTCTACCTCTGAGCTACGGGCCCAGTTGATTCTCGGAAATGAATTAAGTGACTATATAATATTAAAAAATAGCGCATATAAAAATCAAAGAATTATATTTTTAATTTTTCTCTCATGAGGGATATTTTGGCGGTAGCTTTATTCTGGTATGAGTTATCGCCGGAGTTTAAGATCTCTATCCACATACGTAGACATTTCTCGTACTCTCCCAAAGACTCATAGATATTTGCTAAAATGCTTTTTATAATATTTGGGCAATCGGGGTATTTTACTACTTTTTCTAGTACCTCGACCATTTTTTTATATTCTTTTAGCTGCTTATATACTATAGCGGAGATGTACAAGTAAAATCTCCAATATTTGGGGTTGTGTTTTATACCTTCTTGTAATATTTGTAGTGCTTCGTCAGTCCTTGAGAGGTTCCAGCCCAGGGCTCCTGCTGCGTATAGATACACGTGATAAAAGCGAGGGTCAAGTCTAGTTATTCGTAGGGAATATTTTAACAAGTCGAAGTATTCACCACCTCGCCCATTGAGATGCTCATGGTACAATTCATGGTTATCTTCGTGTGTACATTTGACTTCTGGGCTGCCGTAGTATTGTAGAAGTTGTATCCATCCGACATCTGCGGCTGCTCGTCGCGCACCTAGTAATATTCCAGCGAGGTCTATCATGTCATTTTTGCTATTTTCTGAAGAGACGAGCTCTGTGATATGAGGATACATATAGATAGTGTTGAAAGTTTTCTCTAAGAAAAATTTCAACACGATAGACAGGAGAAGGAGGATTATTGTGAGAGAGTAGTTTTTGTATTTATGCATTTTTTAAACTTCCCTTTTTGAGAGTAGAACCGCTGCTAATGATAAATATATTGATGAGTAGAAAATGCAGTAGAGCCCTCCCAGCACTACAATTTTCAATATGTAGAGTTGGCTATATTCGTTAGGAGTTATTAGATCGCGCAGGTTAAAATATTGAAAATTTGGCAGTAGGTAATACATTGTGGTGAGGGAAAATTTGGTTATAGGATTTATAATTTTTGAAATTACGAATTTTATTTCTTCACTGAGGTGTCCCAAGATCCAAAAGAAGAATGTGAAGGAAAAAGATATTTGTGGAGAGCTTGAGAAGATTGCGAAAAATAGCCCCACTGCAGAGATCACGCTAATTTTTAACAGTAAAGAAAAATTGACATAAAGGGGGGTAATATCAAATTTCCAGCCTTTAATCACTAGCAATAGAAGATGTACTGTAGACATCGAAACTACACTTATTAGAGCTGTACAAACAATTCCAAGGTATCTACCTAAAATATATAGCCATCTTGGCAGGTTTCTTATGAAGATGTAGTATATGGTTTTACTTTCAATTTCTTCTATTAGGAAGGTGGCGGAGGAGTATAAAGTAGTGAGTAATACAATAAGCTCTATCAATATATATCCGAAATCAAGGAGTAGTCTTTTTTCCTGCTCCTGCCCGAGGACGCTAAGGAATATGGCTACACAGAACATTATAACACTGAACAGTGTTGCTATGTAGAAAACTTTGTTGCGTATACTTTCTCTGATAGTGTATTTCGCGATAGCGAAGAGTTTATACATATTTTTTAATCTTTCACAGTGTTTATAAAAATTTCTTCCAGGCCGCCGTCATGTTTCTCCCAATCGCTGCGTGAGATGGTCAATTTTAATTTCCCCATGTGGAGTATGCCAACACGGTCGGATATTTTTTCCACTTCGGATATTATATGTGAAGACATTAGTATGGTTTTGTTTTCATTCTTGAATGCAAGGATCATCTCACGTATATCTCTTATTCCAACAGGGTCAAGGCCTGCAACAGGCTCGTCAAAGATTAATATTTCCGGCTCGTGCAATATTGCTTGTGCAATGGCGACTCTTTGTAGCATACCTTTGGAGAATTCTCGCATTTTGCGCCTTGCAGCGTCTTTCAAACCAACTTTTTCCAACACCTCCTCTATTGTTCTTTTCAAGGTTTTGTTGTTAATTTTGGTGTGGTTGTTGCACGAGAGTTTGGCATAGAGTGTTAACACTTCATATGGTGTGAGGTATGGATAGAAATACGGCAATTCCGGTATGAAACCAATTCTATGTATTTGATTTTTAGTCAATGGCAAAACTTTTTCGTTGAAAATGTAGATTTCTCCTTCGTCTGGGAATAATAGACCTAATATAAGCTTCAGTGTTGTGGTTTTTCCTGCACCGTTAGGTCCCAAAAGTGAGAATATTTCACCCTTATTCACTGCAAAAGAGACACTCTTTACTCCTACAATTTTTTCTGTAGACAGGAATTTTCTTTTTTTATACATTTTTGTTACATTCTGTAGACGTATAGCATTCATTTTAGTTGATGAAAAGAATATTAATATTTAGATGGGCCCTATAGGGTTATAAACTTGATTTTGTAGATTCCAGGAACGTCTTTTATCTCTTTTAATACGTCAGCAGGCACTTCAGAATCTACAGAGATTACTGTGATAGCGTTACCGCCGCAGGTGTCACGAGCTACATCCATGCTGCCGATATTTATGTTATTTTTTCCCAAAATGTTGCCGATAGCGCCTATAATTCCTGGTCTGTCCGCATTTTTCAGAAGCAGTGTGTATTTTTCTGGTGATATTTCTAGGTCGAGGGAATAGATTTTTGTTATTGTCGGTTTATCTTTGTAAAGCACTGTTCCGGAGAGTTCTATTGTTTCTTTTTCTGATTTCAAATCAACAGAGACGACATTTATAAACTCTGCAGGTACTTCATTTTTTACTTCAGTGATTTTTATTCCGCGTTCTTTTGCCATTAGCATTGCATTTACTATGTTGACGTCTTCAATAATGGGAGACAATAAACCTTCTACGAGTGAGGCGGTCAACCCTCCTACATTGTATTTCGCTATTTCGCCATAATATTTTATAACTACTTCCGATATACCGCCGTCTATTGCTTGTACAGCAAACCTCCCTAAGACGTTGCATAATTTTACGAAAGGTTCAAGCTTTTCTTTAGGCTCAAGTGGTGGAAAATTAACGGTGTTTCTCAAAATGCCTTTTTCAAAGTAGTCTATTACTACATGTGCTATTTCATACGCAACTTTTTCCTGTGCTTCTTCAGTGGAAGCGCCGAGATGTGGTGTTATTATTAATCGTGTTTCTTCTGCGCATTTCAGTAATGGGCTATCCGGCGGCAACGGTTCCGTAGAATATACGTCTAAGGCTGCAGCGTACACTTTCCTGGACTTGAGAGCTTCTATTAGGGCTTCTTCATCAATTATGCCGCCTCTTGCACAGTTTATTATTATCACACCGTCTTTCATTTTAGAAATTGTTTCTTTATTTATTAAATTTCTTGTTTGTTCTGTTAGAGGCACGTGGATAGATATTATATCCGCCTCTTGGAGACCTTCTTCTAATTCAACTTTTCTTGCGCCCATTTGCGCGATATAGTCTTGCGGGACGAAAGGATCGTATACAATTACTTTCATAGAGAAAGACAGAGCGCGTGTGCAAACCTCTTTTCCTATTCTGCCAAAACCTATAATTAGTAGGACTTTATTAAAGAGCTCCAGACCAACAAATTTTTTTCTTTCCCACACGCCGGATATCAGGCTATTGTGTGCCCAAGGTATGTTTCGTACTAAACTTAACATTAATGCGAAGGTATGCTCGCAGGCTGCTATTGTATTACCTCCAGGAACGTTTGTAACAATGCAGCCGTGTCTGGTGGCTTCCAAGAGGTCTATATTGTCAACACCGGTCCCTGCGCGACCTATGAGTTTTAGTTTTTTTGCCTTTTCTAAGAGATCCTTTTTGACTTTAGTTTCGCTACGCACAAGTAGTACATCGTAATTTGGAATTATTGTGTAGAGCTCTTCACCTTTGACGCCTGGTTTGTAGTCTACTATAAACTTAGCATTTTTGAACAAGGGCGTTAACCCTTCTTTATCAATAGGGTCCGTAACTAAAACTTTTATCTTTCTTTCACCGTTGTTATTCATTGTAGTAGTCATTTCTACCAACTTTTCTCTTTCTATTTATTTAGAGATACTAAAGATTTTTAGATTTTCTCCTTATGAGAACAGGATACTTTCTGCTGCACTTACTCCCTTGCCGTATTCTACGTTATATCCGAGCTCGCTAAGCCCTTTTTCTACAGCTGATACGCACGTTATTATATCAAACTCGTTTATATAACCCATGTGGGCTATCCTGAAAATTTTTCCTTTAAGCACATCCTGTCCGTCAGCAATAGAAATTCCATACTTGTCACGTAGCATATGTACAAGTTTTGTGCTATCAACTGTTGGTGGAGATTTTATAGCAGTTACCACAGCGGAAGGCCGCGAGCTGAAAATTTCCAATCCCAGGGCTTTTGCAGCTTCGCGTGTTGCAAAAGACAACTTTTCATAGTATCTCCACAGGTTCTCTATACCTTCTTCTTTTATTCTTTTTATTGCTTCGTTTACCCCTATGATTAACGTTACAGCCGGTGTGAAAGGTGTTTGCTTTTTGGATAACATTTTTTTCATTTGTCGCCAGTCGAAGTAGAACCTTGGCAGGGAAGCTTTCTCCACTACTGGCCAGATACGCTCATTTACTGCAACGAAGGCCAACCCTGGGGCGTTCATTAAGCCTTTTTGTGAGCCTGTGACAACCACTTCAACACCCCAATCGTCCATGCGCAATTCTTGCCCTCCAAGACCACTTATAGCATCAACAACAAGTATAGCGTTTGAATTTTCTTTTATTGTTTTACTTATGCTTTGGATGTCGTTAACAGTACCCGTTGAGGTTTCAGTGTGCGTGGTATATACAACTTTAATATCTTCATTTTTTAACAGTATGTCTTTAATTTTTTCTGGGGATACTTCTTTTCCCCACTCTTCGCAGTAAGTTATCGGTTTTATGCCGTAGCTTTCAAGTATTTTAATCCATCTATTGCCGAAGACGCCACAACTTGCCACCAACACTTTATCTCCTGGAGAAAGGAGGTTCACAACTGCTGATTCCATAGCACCAGTTCCTGAAGAGGCTATTATGAAGATGTCATGTTGCGTAAGAAAAACTTCTTTTAGCCCTTCTTCAACTTCGGTAAAGATCTTCTCAAATTCTTTTGTCCTATGGTGGATGATTGGGAGACTTGTTTTTGCAGCGACTTCCGGCGGTACAGGTGTAGGTCCGGGTGTTAACACGTAGTACTTTTTCATCTTTTTTAGATTCTCCCTTTTTGCAGAAAATTTAATTTTTGTTATTTAAATGAATAAGGTTACGCAAAATTCTACAAAATAGAATATTTTTGGTTCCATAGTGTTTATTTGTAAATTTTAGCAGTTATTTTTTTCGGGAGAAGTGTATCATTAACACGCTAATAGCCGCAGGTGTCATGCCAGGTATACGCTTGGCTTGACCTATTGTAGTGGGTTTGAAAAGATTCAATTTCTCTTTCATTTCGTTTGATAAGCCTTGTAGCTTGGAGTAGTCGAAATCCGTAGGTAAAGGCATATTTTCGTATTTTTTAACTTTTTCTATCTCTTTCAATTCTTGCTGTATATATCCTTTGTATTTGATGTTGATTTCTACTTCCTTTTGCACGTAGTCTGGGTAGTTCAAAATGTTTGGATAAAATTTTGCTAATAACAGGATATTTATTTCTGGCCTACGAAGAAGCATTTCTAGTGTTATAGGTTCGTTTATAGGCGCTGTGTCAAGTGAAGATAGAACCTTATTCATTTCACTAGTAGGAGGGAGTTTTATTGTAGAGAGCGCGCTTTCCAATTCGTTAATAAGTCTTTTAATACTAGTAACTTCATTATATAGAGAAACATCAACAAGGCCTAATTTATATGCTTTTTCTGTTAGTCGCAGGTGTGTGTTATCTTCTCGTAAAAGGAGCCTGTACTCAACGCGTGATGTGAACATACGATAGGGCTCGTTAGTGCCTTTTGTGACAAGGTCATCTATAAGAACACCTATATAAGCTTCTGTCCTGTTAAGGACAAATTGGTCGTTGTTTTTTGCGCGTAGTGCCGCGTTTATTCCAGCGATTAGGCCCTGGGCTGCAGCTTCTTCGTAGCCTGTTGTGCCGTTTATTTGTCCTGCTAAGAACAAGTTGCGTATAAGTTTAGTTTCAAGAGTAGGGTATAGCTGTGTTGGCTCTACATAATCGTGTTCTATGCCATATCCTGGACGTATAATTTCCACTTTTTCTAAACCTTCTATGGAGCGCAACATTTTTATTTGTACATCTACCGGCAGGCTTGTGGATAACCCGTTAAGGTAGTACTCGTGGGTGTTTATTCCTTCTGGCTCGAGGAAAACCTGGTGTCTGTCTCTATCCGGGAATTTTACAACTTTATCTTCAATTGATGGACAGTAGCGCACACCTGTTGATTTTATAATACCTGTGTATAGTGGTGATCTGTCGAGATTATTCCTTATAATTTCATGTGTTTTGTAGTTGGTATAGGTGATATAGCAAGGTAGTTTCTTTGCTGTAGATATTTCTAGTGGTATAGTATTGGTGTAGAAAGAGAACAAGGGTATTTGTTCGTCGCTTTCTTGCTTTGTCAAGGCTGAAAAATTTATAGTTTTCCCGTCGACGCGTGCGCATGTGCCAGTTTTAAATCGTCCCATTTTGAAACCTAAATACTTTAAATTTTCGGAGAGCGAGATGGATGACAATTCGCCTAGCCTTCCTCCTGGGAAATGTGTTAGCCCGATATGTATCAATCCATTGAGAAAAGTTCCAGGGCATAGCACAGTGCATATGGAGTAAAATTTTACTCCACTTTTTGTTTCTACACCGATAACTTTATCCTTCTCAACGATTAATTTTTCTACACTATCCTGCCATAAATGTATATTTTGATGTTTTTCTAAAAATTCCTTCATTCTGAGCCTGTAGAGTTGTCTGTCGACTTGTATACGTGTAGACTGTACTGCGGGGCCTTTCGACTTGTTTAGTAGTCGGAACTGTATACCAGTTTTATCTGCAAGTTTTCCCATAATGCCGCCTAAGGCGTCTAATTCTTTAACTAACTGTCCTTTGCCGACACCGCCAACTGCAGGATTACAAGACATGTAGCCTATAGTGTCTAGATGTAAAGTGACAAGTAAGGTTTTACATCCTAGTTTTGAAGCGGCGTGGGCGGCTTCACAACCAGCGTGTCCGCCACCAACAACTATAACGTCATATTTAGTTTCCATAGTGTTACGGTGAGTAATTTTTTATAATTTATTTTGAAAGCGTGCCCAAATTATATGTGTGATGGTTCTTCTTCTGATGTTTATTTTTTCATCCCTTTACAGGAATATTGTTGTTTGTTGTTTGTTAAGGGACCAAATATTATAATTATTTTACTTACTATTTGACAAGAAATTAACGCATAAATTAGAATATCCCCCTTGGAATTTTTTCTCGCAACAGGACATTTGTTTTGAGATAAGCAAGCTGCAACTCGTATGTTGTACCTATTAGCTTTCACACTCTCATTTGCGATATCATTTTTTTTCGTATTTATTTTCAGAAAGATAGCATTAAAATTGAATATATTGGACTATCCTATTTCTTCGGTTAAAACTCACAAGGAGCCGGTACCTTACCTTGGTGGTTTAGGTATTTATTTAGGGTTTGTTGCGAGTTTAGTTATTATTCGCTACATTACGCACTTTCCTACGGGAACTTTACGTTCTATCAGGGGCATACTTTTAGGAAGCATACTGATTGTGATGTTAGGTTTGTTTGACGATATAAAGCGTAGTGGACTGAAGTTTGGTACGAAGTTTCTGGTACAATTTATTGCAGCAGTGGCTGTTATAAATTATGACATAAGGATAAAATTTATTACTCCGCAGTATGTAGGCACTTTACTCACGGTATTGTGGATTGTAGGAATAACGAACGCAATAAATATAATAGACATAATGGATGGGCTTGCTGGGAGTGTATCTTTTATTTCTGCATTGGCTTTTTTCTATATTTCTTTACCCAGCGAAGATATATATGTTAATTTTGTAAGCATATCTTTAGCTGGCAGTATATTGGGATTTTTGCCGTATAACGTGTCGAAGAAGTATAAAACCTTTATGGGTGATACGGGCTCATTACTGATTGGCTTTGTATTATCTACACTAGCACTAGGTACAAGATATAGTCACATGAATGATATAGCTTTATATGTTCCAATATTGATTTTATTAGTTCCGATATTTGACACATTTTTTGTAAGCTATCACAGGATAAAGAAAGGGAAGAGCCCTTTTATTGGCACCAAGGACCACTATGCGTTACGCGTTGAGAAGATGGGTTATACGCGTAAGAGCATAGTTTTATATTCTTGTTTTGTCACATTATGTCTCTCGGTAGTGTCGTTTGTGATAACGATGGTGAGATTCTATATAGCCCTTTTGTTGTACGTTCTAGTAGCGATATTTGTAATTTTTATAAGTAAGAAGCTATCTTCTGTTGAAGTTGATGAATGACAAACATGCATATTATATTAGGAGCTGGTATTACGGGATTAGCGGCGGGATATTTTCTTTCTGAGAATGGGTGTAGATATATAATTTTAGAGAAAGAGAGAGAGATTGGTGGTCTTTGCCGTTCTTTGTTTGTTGATGGTTTTACATTTGATTATACTGGACATTGTATACACTTATCTACCGAGTGGGGCAGAAGATTTATTATTGACGAGCTGCTAACAAAGAATTCTGTTGAAGTAATAAAGCATAGACGTAGTTCATATATCTATTTATACGGTAAATATATCCCCTATCCAATACAAGCACATCTTTGGTGGCTGCCTAAAAGAGTTAAAGATAGAGTGATTGAGGAACTTTTCATCTTGCGTTGTCGCCCTCAAAAGCATAAAAAAGATAGTGAAAAGTTTTCTATGTGGGTACGAAATGTTTTTGGTTTAACGCTTTATCGTAACTTTTTTCTTCCTTACAACAGCAAGGTTTGGAACTATGCTCTAGATGAACTAACCTCGGAATGGACAAAAAAATTTATTCCGCAGCCGTCTTTTGAAGAATTTATTTTAGGTTATGTTTTAGGCAAGAAAAAAGATTTCGGGTATAATGTAGATTTTTATTATCCGTTACATGGCGGAATAAGCGCATTAGTAAGTAGTATAGGGAGGAATAGCAGTGGTAACATAGTATGTGGATGTGAGGTAAAGGAGATTGATTGGCGTAAAAAGGTGGTATGTTTTAACAAAGAGAAAGTTAAGTATAAAATACTTATCAATACTATTCCTCTTCCGGAATTATTATCCCTAGTGAAGGATCTGCCGAGTAGGATAAAATATATAGGAAGGAAACTGTCTTGGGCGTCAGTTTACTGTGTTAATATTGGCGCTAAGAAAACCTTCCATAAAAAAATGCACTGGATGTATATTCCTGACAGGAAATATAAGTTTTACCGTGTGGGGTTTTATAATAATTTTTCTCCATACAGTGTTCCTTCTTCGAAGTGTATGGGGATGTACATTGAGGTAGGCGTCCGGGGTAAAAAAAAGGTTATAAATATTAAGCAGTTGGAGAGAATGGTTATTTCCGGGTTGATGGATATGGGAATTTTGAAAAGCGGTAGTGACGTGTATGTTGTAAATACATTATACATTCCATATGGATACGTAATTTATAACAGAGCTCGGGAAAAGTTTTTAGGTGAGGTTTTTGAATTTTTTAGAAGAAACGGCATTTATAGCATAGGGCGATATGGCGGGTGGAAGTATTCTTTCATAGAAGAAAACATAATAGATGCGCGTGACACGGTGAAGAACATTTTGTATTGAGCGAGAGGTGGTGGGACAAGATGTGAGCTTTTTATTAATTTTGTTTTTCTTTACTCTTTATTCCACATACTTATATGGTGCCAAGGATGTGTTTTCGGCAAGTTTTATAAATCGTATTCGTGTGACGGATAATAATATAAGCAACATAGAAACTTTTTCAGACTTGGATATGTTCCAGTACGAACACATATTTGACGACCTTGAGAGTGCAAAGTTTAAACTTCACTTTAGGCTGAGCTATGGGAGAAGAGTTTTGTCTGAAGATGCGAAGTTTGAGACTGAGTTGAGAGAGCTATCGTTTTGTAAAAAATTATGTACTGCTCTTGATATATTTATTGGAACAATTTATTTAAAGATGTTCAAAAGGAACATCCTTTACCAATATAATAATCCTTGGGAGGCGTTTTTTATAAAAACAAGTTTTCGTGGTCTTGGTGCTGAAATAAAGATTGCAAGCTGTAACTATTTGGAATTTTATAGTGGTTTAGGGCCGAGGCAGTGGGATTGGTCAGAAGAGACAGGATTAGTAATTATAAGGGACAGTTTTCGTATCAAGCCTGTTGAAGCATCAATTGTCTTCTGTTGGGTTTCTGACACCTTACTTAAGCATTATTACCTGTTTTCTGTAGCACACAATGTGAATAGATGTATCCGGTATGTAGCGTTTGGAAGTATTTCTTATAATGATACAAGATATAGCGATTTTTCTTTTTCGTTTGAGTCCGAGGTCTATTTAGGGGAAAGAATCCTATCAAAGGCTGTTATTGAAGTGAGCCATGTTGAGCAAAGAAATGTGCAATTTAATTATGGATTAGAGTTATCTTTCATTCCTTTTTCGCAGGGATTAAAAAATTTAAGTTTAGTTTTCTTTTTGGCCAAAATTGCCGTTCTTGTCACACCAAATGCTACTATTACTTTTGGCAACCATAATTTAATTTATAAGCTATGTTGCCGTTATAAGGTAGATAAAAACGTATATTTTGATACGTACTACTTACGTGAAAAACTTGCAGATGTTCTTGTAAATGAAGTTGTAGTAAAGTTCTAGCTATGAAAACCGATATAATAATAAACAGCGATGACTTGAAGCACGAAATTGCAGTGCTTGAGGATGACAAGCTTGTGGAATATTATTTTAAGCTGCGCGGCGAGGAAGAAATCATAGGCAACATATACTGTGGCGTAGTCAAAAACGTACTTCCTCAGATATCTGCAGTATTTGTGGACATTGGCTTAAAGGACAAAAACGTATACTTGCCGTTTAGAAACTTAATTGACAGTAGCATAGGTAAGAATCTCGGTGAAATAGTATATGTACAAGTGGTGAAGGGAAGTTTAGGTAACAAGAGCCCCGAAGTGACGGAGAAGATAACACTTCCTGGCAAATTTGTTGTTTATTTACCTACTTCTCCACAGCGCCGTGTCTTCATATCGCAAAAGATAAAGAACAAAGAGAAGAGAGAAAAGCTACTATCTTTAGGCAGACAATGTTTACCTCCTGTTGGAAGTATAATATTGCGCACCGAGTCTGCAGAAGTTAGTGAGAGTGAGATTCGTAGAGAAATTAGAGATTTGCAGACGTTGTGGTCAAGAATAGAGGTTAAGAAGCGTCTTTCGCCGTGTCCCGGGCTTGTTTGGCGCAACATTGGCATAGAGAATGAGATTATTCGTGACACACCACTGTCTGCGTTAAATTCTGTTGTTGTGACTTCTCCTACTGAATATGGATTGATTTTAGACTTTGCTGCAACGTATATTCCTTCGCTGAAGGATAAGATAAAACCGTATTACGACAAAAGAGACATATTTGAGCTTTTTAATATAGAGAAAGAAAGTATTTACAAGCCGCGTGTTAATTTACCTTCTGGAGCATATTTACTGATCGAGCACAGCAGTGCAGCGTGGATTATAGATGTAAATAGTGGAGGTTATGTTAGTTCTGCAGCGGAGGCAAATGTTACTTTTGAAGAGACTGCGTTTCGTGTCAACTTGGAAGCCGTTTCTGAGATAGCACGCCAGATACGTTTAAGAGATTTGTCTGGTATAATAATTATAGACTTCATAAATATTAAAAATTCCAAAAGGAGAAGTTTAATCTACGAGGCTTTGAAGAAGGAAATGAAAAGAGACAAAGCTAAGCACAAAATTTTGCCGTTCAATTCTTTGGGGCTTGTAGAGATTTCGCGTGAGCGCAAGTATGGCCCTCTGTTTTACAATATAACGGAAGAGTGTCAATACTGCCATGGTAGTGGGCATGTGCTTAACAAGGATATATTGTTTAACGAGATAAAGCGGGTGATAAAGAAATTTAGTATGCGTGGTGTCCGCACGTGCTACGTGGACATTAACGAGTTGTTAGCGGAAGAGTTGAAACACAAGTTTGGGCTATTGGAGAAAGAAGAGAATATAGAAATTAATGTAAGACCTATTAAAACTTTGCCACATGATGACTATCGTATAACCATAAGGTGAGAAATAATTGATATTAGTGGTTCATGTTAGCAATTTAAACAGGTTGAGCAGAAAGCGCCGATTGTCTTCTTCAAAATATATAAATTTTCCTCCCATACGGCTGAACGTTTTCAAGAACCTGTGGTAATATGCTGGTGTATTGCGTGGTGGTTCCCTGTCATATACTTCCTCGGGTTGTATATCATTTACTACGATAAGAAAGTTTGACAAGACCTTTTTATGTTCTTTCAACCTTAAGTTATTTATCATTGACTGCAATTTTTCAAATACCATGGGCGCAATTACACTTGAGCCCATACATATGTATACTCCACCTTCAAGAAGTGCTTGCGAGTAGCCCATTGTGAGGAAGTCGTGTGTAGCTGTTGCGCCAATGGCAGCGCCATCGTTTAAGGGATGTGTGTCAATTATATCCTGTCCTATACCTTTATGTATAGTGAAGGGTATGCTGAGCTCGTAGGCATTAGAGACGACACAAATCTCTCTGTAGAATGTGTCACTTTCTGGGTGTGAGATTATTGTTTTGCCGGGCTTTATGCCGAAAAGTGGAAAATCTGACTGTATGTGATATATAAGATTTATTTTCCCTAAGATCATTTGTCGAAGGTTGTCCTTCTTGTAAATATCTTTTTCTTCCTTAAATTTTTTGGAAAGTTCCTTTATTTGAGATTTCAACTCCGATATAGTTGGTATAACAAACATATTTGTAGAGACCATTTTGCCCACCATCTCTCCGAAGCCTTTTCCTTCTGCAAATGCGAGTATAGCTGCAAGGTTAAGGTATAGCCCTGTCTCATTCCATATACCAAACTGTCCTTCCTGAATGTAACGTTTTACGTACTCTGAAGTTTTGCCAAAGTATGCCAACTCCCAATCGTGAATTACACCAGCACCATTTGTGCCAAGGTGTGTGAAATAACCTCTCTTCATTAATTCGATTAAGGTTCGCGAGAGGCCGTTCTTTATTAGGTGTGCGCCGTACATTAAAATACAAGTTTTGGCGCTTTTTATTTTTTCGGCAATAAGCTTTATCAACTTGCTCTTGAGTTTTTTCTTTTCCAAGGAGCCGGAGAATTCAAGACAAGCTTCACACTTTTTATCGTATGGATTGATTATATCTGAGATGTGCACACCGCTTTCTCTCTCCATAACAGATTTTATATTTAACTTGTAGCGGTTTAGTTTTTTTCTGCTGCAGTATCTCCACATTTGAAGTAACTTTTTTTCGCTCCTTTCTCTTTTGTTGTAGTCTTCTGGCGAAATTATATTGAAAATTCACAGATGCAATCAAATTAAATAATTGTTGATTGAATTAGAAATCAAGAATAAGATAAAATTTTATAGCTCCCAAAAAGGGTATGTGTAATGACATTTACTACAATCATAATAGCACTTCATTTTCTTTTTATTTAAGAAGCTATTTTTGAAAAATGGGGAGAAGAAAAATACGGGTTTTTTACTTTTTTGGCGAAAAAACAGTGAGTTAGGAAGAATGGCTGTTATGTACGACTTAGCAGATGTGTGAAGGATTCTTTTCATTTATTTAAAGATGGGAAGTTTACTATTTTTTGCCTTATTAACTTTGTTATCTTGTCCACTGTTAGCTTCTTTTTCAGATGAGTATGGCAATAAATTTATTATAGATTCACCTATAACGTCTTATCGGATTGATGGTTCCACATGTGCAATTTCCTATAGATTTGTAGCGCAGAATACAAATCGGGTTGATAAAATACGTTTTTACTGTGGAGTTTACGGTGAACCGCGGTATTATAGGGTAGCGCTGTGTTCGGATAGAGAGGGTATGGTTGGAGAGGTTATAAGCTCGACAGAGGTGTACTCAGGAGCAACCTCTTCCGGGAAGTGGATAATAGCGGATATACCTGACGCCGACATAATAAAAGGTAATGTGTACCATATATTAATTTCTTCAGCTATGTTTTCTAAACCCTATGAAGTGAACTCTTCCGTCTACATAAATCCTCGTGCCACGTCTCCTAACAATTTCTTTTTACCAATTTACACATCAACCGGCCCGTATAATTTTTTATTTTTTTGCCCTGAAAATGGTTTCTGGAAGGAAGAGAATTTGCAACCTGTATATATCATAGAATATGTTGACGGCACTACAGAGGGCAACCCTTATATAGGGTATTCGGGTCCTGGTGCAGGATTTAGCGTTGGAGGCAGCACTTTTGTTGGTGTTGAGTTTATCGCGTTACACGCCATTACTATAGAAAGTGTAGGGGTTTACATGCGCAAATATGGTATCCCTCTAGATGATGTTTATTACGAATTACGCGGCCCTGACGATTTTTATATTCTAATAGAAAGCGCGACATTTACGCAACATGAGCTCGTATTAACAACTTTTAGCTGGGTGACAACTACCCTTTCCTCAAAAAGAATTTTACGGAAAGGTGGTAAGTATTGGTTACTGTTTAAATCCCCTAACACTTCAACCTCTGGTAATACTTACCTTATCAACATACTTAATACGGGTACAACAACAAAGTTATACAACTATGCAACTTATTGCAGCATAGATAGCGTATATGTAAAATACCTCTCTAATGTGGATACGTTAATTAGGGATGAGCAGCGCGATTTAGTATTTAACTTTACCTTATTTGTTGATACGGTTCCTCCCGCACATGTTACAGATTTATCTGCTGCTGAGGGTGATAATGATGGCGAGGTGGCTTTATGTTGGAGCTCCCCCGGGGATGATATCCTTGAAGGTGAGCTGGTGGATGCTCTATACGAAATAAAAATAGCAACTTTTTACATAAGTAACGCTAATTACGATTCTATCTCCCACAATCCTTTATATACCTATGTTATTTCTATACCTACGAGTGGAGTGAAGCCTTGCGAGTTACAAAAAGTTACAATTACAGGGTTATATCCCGGAACAACGTATTATTTTGCTATAAGAACAAGAGATGACACCGGTAACTGGTCGGTTTGGTTAGGAACAAGTGGTGCCATTAATATTAATTCTGCAGCCCCTGCTAAAGACTCACCACCTCTTGGAGTTGATAATATAAAAATTGCTGCTGGAGATAAGAAAATAATTCTTAGGTGGGATGTTATCACTCCCGCGAGAGGCTTTCACGACTACGATAAGTTTTTTATTTATCGCTCCACTGCAGGTAGTTTCAATTGCCCATATGACAATTTCAGCATAGTAGTTGCAACAATATACTATGTTGCTGGCAATGTGACATATACTTTTGTAGACACAGATGTAATTGATAATATCACCTACTATTACCATATAAGTGTGTGGGACAGCGGCGATTTAGGTAATGGATTATATAGTATACCTCTGGAGAAATTTTCTGCTTTAGAAGCTAGCATTTATATCTCTTTTACAACTCCAACGCCACCACAGAAAGTTCACTGGAATTACAACTACACCACCCCTTTATCTACAACTGCTATACACTGGTGCTGGGAGGATGTATTAAACGAAACAGGGTATAGAATAAAAAATGCTGTCACAAGTTCCACAATTGTAGAATTACCGCGGGACGCCACTTACTATGTGGAGACTGACTTATTGCCCAACTCGGAACACCAACGTATCATTGTTGCAACCAACACTGCTGGGGAAAGTGAGAGTTCCGAGGTTATAAAAGTTTACACATTAGCTCTCCCACCGGGGGATCTCTTTATTGCTAATGTTTCAACTTTATCTGTGAATCTCCGATGGAGTCCATCTGGAGCAACGTCATACCGTGTTGAAAGGTCTACGGATAGCAAGTTTTGGCTAACACTTTCCACTACGAATTATATTACTTTTATTGACTCCTATGGTCTTTTACCCGATACTTTGTATTATTGGCGTATCTGTGCAATAAATGGCAATGGTATACCTAATACGGCTGAATTTTCAAACATTGTGTCTACGAGGACCTTGCCACAAGCCTCCTCACCTGTAAGAAAGAGAGAGCCGGACATTGTCATCAGTCAAGTAGCTACCCGGGGGCCATTCAGTGCTGACGATGAGTTTATAGAACTTTACAACACCTCCCGCAAGCTTGTAAACCTCTATGGCTGGAAGCTTCAATACCGCTCTGCTAAAGGAACAACTTTCACTCAATGGCTTACTATTAATACCACTATCTATGTACAGCCTTATGGTTTTTTCTTGATAGTAGTAAATACTACAGTTTTCACTACTGACGGTCGTGATGTAACACCTGACATTAATCTTAACAGAAGTACAGGTATGAGTGATAACGCAGAAATACGTATATTGGACAGTGAGGACAGGAAAGTTGATGCTGTAGCTTTTGGTAAAGGGCATATATCTTGTGAAGAGTGTTATCCTGCACCTAACCATGGTAGCTCGCCAAATAATTATAGCATTGTGCGAAAAAGGAATTACTTGGATATATACATTGACACAGACGTGAATGAAAATGACTTTGTAGTTTCCTCAGCACCAGTTTTAGGGACACCTACAGGGAGACGCTATCCGCGGAGTTCTTTATCGCCGCCGCAAGGACCAGAACTTGTACCACCTGCGGCTATTTCTGACTTAGTAGCCATACCAGGGTCTGTAGATGGTGAAATAATACTTTCTTGGACAACGCCCGGTGATGACGGAACTATCGGCACGCTTAAGAATGCCAAATATAGGATAAAATTTTCAACCTCCATTCATGACGTCTCAACTTTCACCTGTGAGGATTCATATAACATATCTTTTGCTACAACAAATGTTTCTCCTTTGACACCAGCATTATATAGAGTTTCGGGACTGTATCCGGGTACTACATATTATTTCGGGATAATACTTTCTGATGACGTAGATAATTGGAATACATTTATTTCAAGTGGTCTGGTCAATAATAAAAACTACGCACATGCACCAGATTTTCCACCACCAAATGTACCATCTCTTCAAGTTGTTCAAAAGAACACAAAGTTGGAGCTTTCCTGGAATAATCCTAAACATATGCCACACGACCTCGTGAAATATGAAATTTATTGTGATACATCATCTAAAAATTTCTTGAATAAATTTTTACTGGCAACAGTGGATGTTGTAAGAGGAGAATACACTTACAAATACTCTCATACAGGGTTAATTAATGGGTTGACTCATTATTACCAAATCTATAGTGTAGATTCTGGAGATTTAGAGAACGGTCTTTATAGTTCTGTACTGCGCAGTACATATAGTATAGAAACTTATGGGAGGCCACGAGTGCAGCCTCCACAAAATGTAGTTGCTAAGCATTATGGCGACTACGTGAACATATCTTGGAGTATTCCTAGAGATGAGGTAATATCTAACATAGCAGGCTGTAATATATACCGGCGCAGTGAAGATGAAACGCATTACAGAATGGTAGCCCATAATGTGAGCCTTTTGGAGTGTTTTTATAAAGATACTAATGACGTAGTGAAAACCAAGAAATACTACTATATGATAAGAACCACGGATACTTTTTGCATAACCAGTGACGACTATTGGGAAAGCGTAGACTCTGACATTGCAGAGGCGAGGAGTGACTTATTACCGCCACGGATAGTTTATGTTACAAGACTCAATGAACGTGTATTTGGCAGAGCAGAGGCAGTTATAGAAGTAGAAATTTTAGATGACAGATATGTGGAGAATGACAATGCAGGGAAGATAGTTTATGTTGGTGGCAAGTATAGGAAAGCAGGCGAGACAAGCGAATATCCTTTGTACTTTGTGCCTACGTTTTTTTCCGACAGCAAGTATGCCGGGAAAGCTATAATAAATTTTTCTGCTATAGGTGGCATAGCGAGAGGTATTGAATACTATATTGAAGTGCAGGATGAGATAAATACTGTTCGGTGGCCAGCTGGTGGAAATTCGTGGTATAGTGTAAATTTGGAAGGGGTTGATAAAGTCCGCCCGAGACAGAAATTTGTCACGCTTAAGAATCCAGAGGTGGTTTTTGGCAGAGATGTTGAGTTTGTGAGTATAAAGGATCTCAAAGGGAATACTATTTGGGATTCACGTTCTTCTTCTCTGCCTATAATATGGCATGGCAGGGACGTAAACAATATCCCCGTTGAGTCTGGAGTTTACATTTACGAGATAACAACGAATAACGGTGATAAAAAGTTTGGGATAATAATTGTTGTGCGCTGACAATAATGACAACAATAATAAATAAGAAATACAAAAATGTTGAAAAGATGCTTATCTATTTGATTTAATTTAATCAAATTACTTTTTTTCTTCCTGCTGCTGACGATGGTGTGAGAATGGGAAAAGGAAATATAATAGTATCGTTAGACCTACCTTACAGGGAAGCAACAAAATTAGTGTCGCGGTTATCCCCGTATGTAGATATATACAAGGTTGGGTATCCGTTGTTTATTTCATCTGAGGGCAAAATCGTCAAATACTTAAGAAGCGCTGGCAAAAAATTTATTCTTGATTTCAAGCTTCACGACATTCCCAATACTGTATATTTAGCAGTAAAAAGTATTATTGAAACTTACAGTCCATTTGGTATAACTTTACATATTTCAGGCGGCTGTGAGATGCTGACTTCTGCGGTTTCTGCAGCTAAGGAATGTAAAAGCAAGGTTATACTTTTTGGAATAACGATATTGACAAGTTTGACGGAAAACGACTTATATGTTTTGTTTTCGCAGCCTCTAAGTGGTAATATTGAGACAGTAACTGTACGTATGGCAGAGATAGCCTCTTACGCAGGACTTAATGGTATAGTGTGTTCGGGGCAAGAAATAGCCACAATTCGTAAAATTGTCGGCGGCAAAATGAAGATAATGGTTCCGGGGATACGCGTTAAAGAAACTATGGATTCTATTTGTAAGGACGACCAGAAGCGTGTTTCCACACCGGAGTATGCTATACAGTGTGGTGCGGATTACATTGTTTTAGGGCGCAGTATATACACGAGTGAAGACCCTGTGAGTATTATTAAAAAAATATCTAAAATCAAATGATAACCAAAATTGCTTTTATAGGCTTGGCTGGCTTTTTGTTTATACAAAGTTTTTTCCAGCTCTCTGAAATCATACTTACGCAAAAAAAAGACAAAGAGTGGCAAGAGTACCTTAATGTAGAAAAGGCTGTTGAAGAAGGTAGATACGAGCAGGCAATATCTAAATTAGAGCACCTCATAGAACAATATAAACTGAAGAAGGAAGAAGAGCTTCTTAAGCAGTCGATGTATACGCTGACTTTGGCGTATTATAAGAAGAGATACTTTCAGGAGATGTTTAAAACGGCTAAGGAATTGATAAGATTATATCCGAATGACGAAGTGGGGAAAACGGGTTTTTTCTTTGCAGGCGAGTTTTATATGGAGAAAAAGAATTACGACTATGCTGTAGCTTCCTATGAAATGTTTATTAAAAAGCTGCCAAATCATCCATTTGTGCCTTTGGCGTATTTCAATATAGCTAAGATACTTTATGAGAATAAAAAATATGATGAGGCGGAAGAGATATTGAAAAAAATGGAGCGCAAATTTAGCCGTAGTTCTTTGATGCCGCAGGTGAAGCGTTTCTTATTGACGCTGTATTTAGACACAGATAGGCCGAAAGAAGCTATTAAGAGAATAAAGGCTATTGCACACTCGCCCGATTACATAGAAATTAACAATGGGTGGCTCAGCATTGCAGAATATTTTTACAACAAGGGAGATTATGCGCAAGCTATTGATTATTATAGCCGGATAAGAGATAAAGAGAGTATGCTCAAGGAAATTGAGTGGAAGATGCAAAAAATAAGCGATATTTATGAAAGAGAAAGAAGGGCAGCGGGCTTAGCGCAATATTACTACGAACGCGGTGAGCAGAGAACCTGGTGGAAAGAGTTCGATTATAAAGCTTTGTACAGAGATGTGAAAGAGAGCAAAGACCTATACCCTTATGCATTGTATAAGATAGGTTGTTGTTACTTTGAACTTGGCAATTACGATGAGGCGGAGAAGAGATTCTCCATATTTGAGAACAAAGGGTATGGTGCAGCTGATCCTGAGCTAGCCTCACATGTAAATTACTACAAGACCCTGGTTTATTTAAAGACAAATCGTATGGAAGAGCTGGCAAAATACAGCAAAACATCAAAGCAGCCGGAGGATATAGAGTTTGCGCTACTGCAGGCTTTATATAATGAGAACAAGTTTAAAATGATAACAGAAAATTACAATCAAGGGAAATATAGATTTAAGAAGCCGCAATATGAAGAATTAGGTTTATTTTTAGTTGCAGAAAGTTTTTTCATGACAAACCTCTATAAAGAGGCAGTTGAATTATATAAGAAATTTATTGAAAAATTTCCCAAGAGCCAATATTTCAACAATGCAAAACTGAACTTAGCGTCTTCATACAAAGAGTTGCGAAACTACGAGGAGGCAGTCAATGGTTTTAAGCAGCTTTTGTCCGTATATCCTAATGATCCGCAGTACACGACGATGATATTGTTGCAACTAGGTGATACATACAATAAACTAAAGAATTATGAACGCAGCATTTATTATTATAGACTCTTCTTGGATAAATTTCCTAAGCACGCTAGTGTGCCGGATGTTCTAATAAACTTGGGTAATGTATGTTTTGAGCTAAAAAAATATGAGAGTAGTATAGAATACTATAATAAACTGATAAATGCTTACCCAGATAATAAAAACGTGGAGTATGCTTTATATTATATAGGAATGTGTTATAAAGAACTGGGGAACTATGACAAAATGTTAGAAACTTTTGAGAAACTGACAATGCAATTTCCTGAGGGTGAAGCTGCAGCGCAAGGTTTTTATTGGATTGCTTGGGCTTATCGGAAACAGAAGCAATTTGAGAAGGCTATAAATGCTTACGACGTGGTATGCACGAAATTTCCAACTGACAAAATTGCTCTTACTGCACGCCTTGAGAAAGCAGAGACTTTGTATGAAGCTGGCCGCAGCGAGCTAGCTGTAGAAGAGTACACCAATATGTTGAGTTCTTTTGCAAGCAGTAATAATTTAGAAGATATTTATTACCTATTGAGCAAGATTATAGAATTTCACAAAAGGAGTCAACAATTAGATAATATTCCGTCATTCTTCAATACACTGAGTAAAAAATTTGAGAATCAGCTGCTTGTTAAGGTAGCGATACAGCTGAAATTAAGTGAATTTTACTATTCACAGAAAAAGATTAAAGAAGCCTCAGATATTCTTTCCCAGTTGGAGTCTGTTATTAATAAAATCAACTTATCCCCGCAAGAGATTTACTTAGCTGCAGACATTTTGTTTAAAGCGCAACAGTATGAAAAAGCTTATACCTTTTATAAGAAATTGGTCATTTCCTATCCGAATAACAAGCAATACTTACGTAATGGCATTTGGGGATTATGTGAGTGTTATATTAAGCTTGGCGAGAAAGGTGTACCGCTATCTACAGAAGTAAAGAATTTAATAGAAAAGCACTACGTAGTGGTATCGGATATAAAATATGTAAATTTTGCCCTAGGAAAGAGCTATTGGAAGTTAGGCGAGTATGCAAAATGTATACCCGTGTTGAAAAACGTCGTTGGTGCTTTTGAGAAAACGGAAGGGGCAGAGGTGACGTATATGATAGCTTACAGCTATCAGCAAATGTCTAAATATGAAGAGGCAATAAAGTACTACGTACGTATGGTGTTAGTTTACAGTGCATATGAGGAGTGGATGCCGCAGACGTACTATAATGCTGGCTTGTGCTATTTAAAGATTGGTGACACTAAAAAGGCAAAAGAGTTATTTACAGAAATAGTAAATAGGTATCCAAACAGCAAATATTACCAGTTGGCAAAGCAGATGTTGTAAAAAAACTTAATAAAAGAAGAGAAAGGAGGCAAGGGTGGTAGCAGAAATGAAATGTAGCAGAAAACTGTTGTTTCTTCTTGTAGTAGTGGTAGTATTATGCGGTTTAGAGGCTACAGTAGCGGCACAACAACAGCGATTACCAACAACACCAGGGACAACTGCTACTACTGCCGCAGCAGCTGAACCTTTGGAAGCGCCACCGAAAATGACCTTTTTTGAGTTATTAATTGCAGGTGGTCCTGTAATGATCCCTATCTGCTTAGGTTCTGTTATAGGTTTAGCGCTCATCATTGAACTTTTCTTGCGGATAAGGAGGAAGAACTTTATTGTGCCGCACTTTGTAGAATCTGTGAACGCGTATATCAAAAGGGGTGAGTATAATGAAGCGTTAAAGCTATGTAATAGTTACAATAACGTTTTAGCGAGAGCTTTTGCAGAGGCTATAAAGAAACGCGATTATCCCAAGGCGGATATTGAAGCCGTGATAGCTGAGAAATGCGAAGATGGCTTAGCGTCGGTTAATGGGTTAAATAGCTATCTTTCGTCAATAGCTGTTATTGAACCAATGTTAGGGCTGTTAGGTACAGTTACGGGTATGATACGTGCGTTCAATGTTATAGCATTCCAGGCTGGTTTAGGTAAACCTGCACTTTTAGCTAAGGGCGTTTCCGAAGCGTTAATTACCACTGCTGCAGGCTTAATTATTGCGATACCCTTCTTTTCATTCTATTACTATTTCCGCGGAGTCACCAGGAATATTGCACGCAAATTAAGCATAGAAGCGACAAATTTTGTTGACAACCTTCTTGTGAGTATGCATAGGAAAGTGTGAGAATGTTGAAAGAGATAGAAATGGAGGTGAGAAAAGTATGAGGTTAAGAGGGGAACCAGAAGAAGAGCCAAAAATGCAGATGTCCCCGATGATTGATATAATATTTCAGCTGATAATCTTTTTTATGGTGGTTTCCACTTTCCAGAGGTTAGAAGTTGAGGAATTAAAGCTGCCTACGGCAAGTCATTCTAAAGAGAGAGAAGTACTACCGGGTGAATTAACTATAAATATAAAAAAAGATGGCACTATAATAGTGAACCAGAGAAAATATACACCGGAAGAATTAGAAAATTTGTTGAAAGACACCGTGCGCAGGAACCCTAACCTTGAATTTTATTTTGGTGTGAACATACGCGCTGACGCAGCAGTCCCTTGTAGATACGTGCTGAGGGCTATTAAAGCTTGCTCACGGGCTGGTGTCTGGAAAACTTCCTTTTCTGCAGTGCAAAGCGAAGAATGAAAAAGAGAACTTTACGTTGTATGATATTTAATATAACATTAAATTTGCATAGAGGTGGGAGACCATATAAATAAGGAAAGGGAGGGAAAGAGATGCGTATAGGAGAAGAATACGATGAAGAACCTGAATTACAGATGTCCCCAATGATTGATATAATATTTCAATTGATAATCTTTTTCATGTGTGCTACATCGTTTCAAGTTATAGAGAGCGAGCTAAAAGCTAATTTACCGACAATCAACGATGAAGTTGTTGTGCAGAAGTTCGAAAATGTGGTAATATTTATTAACAGAGAAGGGAGAGTATTTGTGGAAAGCAAGGAGTATGATTCTCCTAGTAGTCGTGAGTTACCGCAGTTGGTTTCCATGTTGAGGCAGCTGAAGCGCTTCTTTGAGCAGCAGCCTGTGATAATACAATCGGACAAAGAGGTGCCGCATCAGCGCATTGTTGATGTTCTTAATGCCTGCGCGGCAGCTGGCATAAATAATGTTTCTTTTGTTGAGTAGGGATTAGGAATAATTTGGGCTGTATGGTAGAAGAGATGAAGAAGTTGTTTATTGCTATTATTTATGTACTTAGCGTTGTAAGTGGAGGAGATGGCGCTTTCCAGTTTTCGGACTTTAGCGCACGCGGGAATGGTCTAGGAGGGGCATTTGTCGCTTTAGCGAACGATAACAGTGCTTCGTTGTACAATCCTGCGGGTTTAAGGCAGGTGCGCAGAAAAAGTCTCCTATTTAATTACCTAAAGCCTTATTTGACACTGCCTGATATCAATTTAAACTTTTTGCATTTTAACTTTACTTATCCTTTACAACGTGTTGGCAGCTTTGGGCTGTCTTTTTTGTTTTATGCGGCAGATAGATATTATTCCGAGCATGTTTTTCTTCTTAATTATGCAGCTAGATTAAGTGATTTTTTCTCGGATATAAGTTTTCATACACTTGCCGGGATAAATATAAAAATATTAGGACATAGCTACAGCTGGGATGAGGAAATAAAAGCAACCGGGATGGCTACCAAAGACCCTATAATAGTAAGTAATAAAACTCAGCAGTCAGCAATTAGTTTTGATTTAGGCTTTTTGACACGTATAATAAAAAATTTATATTTTGGACTATCTGTAAATGATGTAATTCAACCTAATATAGGACTTGTGTATGAAGACAGGGTGCCCTTAACAATAAGGGCTGGTATTTCGCTTAGAGAAGCCATCTCTCTGTGGTATATACGAGAGTTTGTCGTCACATTTGACATCTCGTACAGGAATCAGAATTGGGGTAGGTGGTCGGATAGGTTTAATTTCTATATAGGTAATGAGATATCTCTTCCGCCAAGGTTTCTATTCAGGTATGGTATAAATTCTTCAAATTTTTCTCTTGGAGGAAGTTATATATTTAAAACAAAAGACAATTTGCAGCTACAAGTGGACTACTCAATACTTTTCCCATTGCATTTTTCTTATCGTGTAGAGACTACGCATAATATTGCCCTATCTTGCGAGTTTGGTAGGCTTATTGAAGATGTAGAGCCGAGAAGAGAGAAAATAAAAGAAAAAATTATTGAAGAAATATTTGAGGAAGAGAAGGAGACAGAAGAGCCTAAGATTCCTTCTGAAATAGAAAGGAAAAAGAAGGTCGCACCACAACAGTTACAGCTACCACAGCAGCAGAAAAAAGAGATAAAAAAGGAAAAACCAGCTGAGAAGAGAGAACTTAAGAAGCCGCAAGAAGAAGAACTCTTGAAGGATTTATTACAGGAACGATAGAAAAAATGGAAAAACATTTAGCCACTACTATTGATATTATTTCTTTGAAGGATGACGAACTGCAAGAGCTAAGCAAAAAAAACCTTCTTGCGTTATCTTTGGAGGAGATGAAAGTTATACAAGAGTATTATCGCAAGATATGCAGGAATCCGACTGATGTAGAACTTGAGACAATAGCGCAAACTTGGTCCGAGCATTGTAAACATAAGACACTGCGCGGAATAATTGAATATTACGAAGAAGCTGCTGACGGCAAAAGCAGAAAAAAACTCATAGATGATTTATTAAAAACTACCATATTTCGTGTCACAGAGGAGCTAAAGAAAGACTGGTGTATATCAGTTTTTAGAGATAATGCCGGTATAATAAAATTTAATGAAAATTATGGCATTGCATTTAAAGTAGAGACACACAACCACCCTTCTGCTATAGAGCCCTATGGTGGTGCAGGTACTGGCATTGGCGGTGTGATACGTGACATTTTAGGTGTTGGTCTTGGAGCAAAGCCTATATGTAATACAGATGTATTTTGTTTTGCACCACCTGACTACAGCTATGGTAGACTGCCTAAGGGCACCCTGCATCCTAAAAGAATCCTAAAAGGTGTAGTTGCTGGTGTGCGCGACTATGGCAATCGTATGGGCATTCCTACGGTTAACGGTGCGATAATATTTGACGAAGACTACTTATGCAATCCACTGGTGTATTGTGGCACTGTAGGCGTTATACCTAAAGGGAAGTATTTCAAAAAGGTCTCCCCGGGTGATGTTATAATAGCCATCGGGGGACGTACTGGGCGCGATGGCATACACGGAGCAACGTTTTCCAGTCTGGCGCTGGATAAAGACACCCCACTATCACCTGTACAAATAGGTAACCCTATTGTGGAAAAAAAGGTAGTAGATACGGTATTGCAAGCACGCGACAAAGGTTTGTATTCTGCGGTAACGGACTGTGGTGCTGGCGGCTTCTCATCGGCGATAGGTGAGTTAGGTATGGCATGTGGTGCACGTGTACACCTTGAGCGTGTGCCTTTAAAATACGAAGGTTTAAAGCCTTGGGAAATATGGCTATCAGAAGCACAAGAACGTATGGTTTTGGCGGTGCCAAGGAAGAATTTGAAGAAGATATTAAAAATATTTGAGAAAGAGGATGTAGAAGTATGCATACTTGGTGAATTCACTAATACGAAAAAACTTGAGGTTTTCTACGAAGATGAAAAAGTTTGCGACTTAGAGATGAAATTTTTGCATCATGGCCTGCCGCGCAGCAGGAAAAAAGCCTTTTGGGAAGAGAAAAAAATTGATATACGCATTGAAGATGAATATGTATATAAACCGCAGGATTATACTGCAACTTTGACTTTCCTTTTGTCGCAGTTGAATATTTGCAGCAAGGAGTGGGTTATTCGCCAGTATGACCATGAGGTGCAGGGACAAACTGTTATAAAGCCTTTCGTGGGTAAAAATTATGGACCTTCCGATGGTTGTCTTCTGTGGCCTATAAGCAGCATACCAGAGGAGAAACTAAAAAAGGGGGATAGATATAAAGGCATAGCGATAGCGTGTGGCATAAACCCGCAATATGGCAAAATTGATCCTTACCATATGGCATGCTTATGTATTGACGAGGCAGTAAGAAATATTATATGTATTGGTGGAGACTTTTCTAAAACAGCACTATTGGACAACTTCTGCTGGGGCAGCACAGCAGATCCTCTCCAGTTAGGTGGCATTGTTCGTGCAGCTTTTGGGTGTTACGACACAGCAAAGGCATATTCGTTACCTTTTATCTCTGGGAAAGATAGCCTGAATAACGATTTCTACGATGAGAATGGAAGACTAATATCTATCCCTGGTACGTTGCTTATCTCAGCTGTATCTATCGTGAAAGATATAAGGCATGCGCCAACTTCCGAATTTAAATCACCAGATAATTCAATTTATCTTATTGGCGAGATACGTGATGAGCTTGGCGGGTCTGAGTACTTCAATCTCTACAATATAGTAGGTGTGAGTGTGCCAAAAGTTGTACCAAAACGTGCAAGACAAATTTTTACGCAACTGTCAAAGTGTATCCAGGAGGGGTTGGTGTTGTCCTGCCATGATTGCTCACAGGGTGGTTTAGCAGTGGCTATTAGCGAGATGTCGTTCGGTAGTGATGGGATAGGTTGTGAAGTTGAGCTAGGCAAAATAAAATATCGTTCTGTTTATGGTCGCAAGAAAAATGATACCATCCTATTGTTTTCGGAATCGCCGACGTGCTTTTTAGTTGAAGTTCCTGCAGAAAAAAGGGTAAAGTTTGAGAAAATGTTTTCTGGGCTGCCAGTGGCACTAATTGGTGAGACAAAAAATAAAAGTAGAGTAATAGTAAAAAGCATACAAGATAAGGTTATAATAGATGAAAAAAATGAGGTCCTGTTGGACTATTGGCGGAAAGGCTTGTCAAAGTTCTTATAAAGCTTAACTTAGAAGTTCTTTGAAAAGAAATACGAGAAGTAAGTCTACAAATAGAGTATAACGAGGGTAAGACACATATATATCTTCTGTATTTCCTGTGGAGAGTGAGAGATTACAATTTTTTATTCTATTTGAAGGTGTAAAAGTGATAGTTTTTCAGAAGGAAAAAGAATTTGTATTTGGAAAAAAAACTATCTGAAAATTTTGTCTGTTTCATTTCACTACTATTCTGCAAATTGCAAAATTTGTTTTTTCTATCTCATTTTCCAAAGAACTTTTTAGTCTACGGAAAAGTAGGGTGGTGGGTTCCACTTGTGGTGACGATATGAGATTTTAGAATCTTACAATAAGTATATATCGACTCAACAGACGGGTTTAGCGAGTTGGCTAACTATAAGTGTTGAGTTTGGACACAGATGGGTATGGAAGGGTGGTGTTATGTTTGATTTAAGTATTGGAATGAGGGTATCACCTGAAGTAGAAATAAAAGTTGGAAAGTATTATATACAAAAAAATTACAAGTAAAATAGGTCTTACACATGTTGGTATACAGTTTGGCTATGTGCATGGTAAATTAGTAGCATAAACATTATGGCAATTTTTGCTTATATATTAGGCATACTGAGCGTTGTGTTAGGGTTTTTGAGTGTGGTGTTAGCGGTGTATTTAAGCAGGAGGACTGACGAGTTAGTGAGGACGGAGGATGAGAGGGCGAAGTTAATGATTGAGGATGGCAACAGGAGAACACAGCAGATGATTGAAGAAGGTAACAGGCGGTTTCAGCAGATGATGGAGCGCACGCAACAAATGATAGAAGATGGGGATAAACGATTTCAACAGATATTAGAGCGTACGCAACAGATGATAGATGAGGGTAGAAGAGAAACGAGGCAACTTATAGATGAAGCTAGGAGAGAAACACAACAAATCTTAGAAAAGTTAGCATTAGTGGAAGAGGAAAGTAGGAGGGAATTTAGAGAGCTTATAGAGAGGATGGACAGGAAGCTTTCGCAGCGAGCTTACGTTGTGAAGGATGAATAAAATAATATATAATAAAACTCATATGGGAGGGGGAGAGAAAAATGGTTAGTTTAAGGGAATTGGTGAAGAAAGAAGAAAAGTTTATCTATGGACACAGGTTGTGTGCAGGCTGTGGCGCAGGTATTGTTGCGCGGCAGGTGATGTTAGCAACAGAAACACCCGTTGTTGTAGTATGTTCTACAGGGTGTTTAGAAGTGGCGTCTTCTATTTTCCCCTATACGGCGTGGAAAGTTCCTTTCTTTCACGTGGCCTTTGAGAATGCAGCTTCTGTGTGTAGTGGCATAGTTGCTGCGTACAATAGTCTGAAGCGTCAAGGTAAGATAGACAAAGATGTAAGATTTATCGCTTTCGGTGGAGATGGTGGGACCTATGATATTGGTTTACAAGCACTTTCAGGTGCAATGGAGCGTGGCCACCGCATGTTGTACATCTGTTACAACAACGAAGCTTACATGAACACGGGTATCCAGAGGTCTTCCGCGACACCACGTGCTGCGCACACTACAACGGAGCCAGTTGGTGAAGTGAGATATGGCAAGGTTATGCGTCGCAAAAATCTCACAGAAATACTGGTAGCGCATGAGATACCATATGTAGCACAGACTGCAGTGGGCTTTTGGAGCGACCTCATTACGAAAGTACAGAAAGCATTAAATGTAGATGGCCCTACATTCATAAACGTCCTACAGCCGTGCCAGCTTGGCTGGGGATATCCCCAAGAACTCACAGTTGAGGTGGGCAAGTTGGCAGTAGAGACCTGCCTTTGGCCAATATACGAAGTTGAGAATGGGAAGTACAAGATCAATTATAAACCAAAAGAGAAAAAACCTGTAACTGAATATTTTAAACTACAACAACGTTTCCGGCATCTTTTGCAGCCCCAGTACCAGCAATTGATCAACGAAATACAAAAAGACGTTGACCTGCATTGGGAAAGATTATTATCTTTGGAGTTGTAAAAATATAAATATTTTGAATAGGTCTTTTTTTCTTTCAGGCAGCCTGGAGACAAGAATTTTTTGCTTAAAAAGCGAATATCCTTGACGAGCTTATTTTTTCAGTAATTCACCTTACTTATTGTAGGAGTTCAATAAGCTTTTTAGCAATAATTTCTGCAGCATTCAACCTTACTACTGTAGTTGTTGTAATCTTTGGTGTTGTAGCATGTTGAGACAATTTCTCTTCAACTAGGTTTATTAGCTCGCTTACATTTTGTGCATATGATACAAGGTTACGTGCTAGAAAATACGACAAGTTGTACTTTTCCTGTCCTGGTAGTTTCCCGAAAACTATGATAGGGACATTTTTAGCAAGGAGTTCCGTTATGGACACCGCGCCGCATTTGGTTATTGCAACATCGCATATGCTATAAATTTTCCACATCTGATTGTAATATCTTAATACTACACAGTCTTTCAACTTCAATCTAAGAAGTTTCCTGTACATTTTTTCATTTCTTCCCGTCAATAGCAACAATTGTGCTTTTGGATAATGAAGTTTTATTGCTTTTACAATCTTGTTGAAAGGGAACATTCCTTGGCTGCCAGATATAACTAATATAATTGGTAAGTTCTCTTTTAAGCCAAACTCCTTGCAAATTTCTCCTTTATCTTTGGACGAGAGCACAGATTTTCTTATAGGCAACCCCGAAACAAAAATTTTCTCAGGTTCTCTTTTCCAAAAGATTAACTTCTCTTTGATTTCCTCTGCTGGAACAAAATAATACTCTATACTGTCATTTACCCAGTATGGATGTACTTCGTAATCTGTGATAATACCTATGAAATGACGAACCTCTTTACATTTATGTGTATTTAAAAGGTATGAAGGGAATGCGTGTGTAAAGATTATAGCTTGTGGTCTATATTGCATGCAGTAAGCTGTAGCTTTTTTTGAAATCAGGCCCAATATTAAGCGAAGCTTTTCGGTATTAATTTTACTTGCTAACCCACTATTTTGCCATAGGTAGTTGTAGAAAGATACGAAGTTCATCCGTAGCCACCAATGTATTTTGCTTAGTGGCTCCATCCAGGGATATAATGCTTCCATTAGAGGTATTAAATATAGATGATAATGGGGATTTGGGATATCTGCGAAGGCTTCACTTACAGCTTCTGCGACTTTGGCATGTCCACTTTGCTTGTCCATATATAACAGTAGCACATTCTTTCCCATTAGGTTGTAATTACTCCACAAAACATTTCATTTATAAGATATTTTATATTTTACAATTTTTTTATATAATTTTTAACTACTAGACTATGAAATTGGGATGCTATATTGCTATTATAGCAGTTCTTGGTATTCTGTTATACTCCAACACGCTACACAACGAATTTCTCTGGGATGACGAACATTATATATACCGTAACGTTTATGTGAAGAACTTTGATTTAAAGAACCTGCTTACTAAGAATGTTGGTGCGGGAGCGCAGCGTCCAGACAACTTCTATCGTCCGCTGCAGATGCTCTCCTACGCCATAATATACAAATTTGCAGGGCTGAACGTTGTCCCATACCATTGCTTCAATATTGCCTTGCATATTCTTAATAGTATACTCATATTCATTTTCATCTTAGAATTCGTTGTAAAAGGTGACAAGAAAGTAGCATTTATTGCAAGCTTAGTATTTATTGTTCATCCGATATACACAGAGGCAGTGACGTACATAAATGGCACTGCAGACCCCTTGTATACATTTTTTTCACTTCTTGGCCTGTTGTGTTATGCTAAATACATCTCCTTCAAAAAATCTTTATATGGCTTCCTTGCAGTACTGTTATGCATATTTGCAGTTTTGTCTAAAGAGACCGGTATGATATATCCTGTGCTGCTGCTCATCTATGCAATTTTTGCAAATTATAGCAAGACAGAGGAGACCTTTACAAGTGTTTCTAAAAAAGCCATTAAGAAATTGCCAAAGGTAGACAACAAGATGGCCAAATCAGGTTATACATTTTTTGGCAAAGCCATAAAGTTTGCAAAAGAAAATTATTTTATTTTTATCTGTGCAATACTGACGATAATATACTTTATTTTACGGCTCACAGTGTTGAATTTCAAAAACACGTTAAACTTTTACGACACTGAGAATATTTATACAAAAAATCTGCATTACAGAATTTTTACCTTTATAAAAGTATTGCTTATATACTATGGATTGTTGTTATTTCCTTTACATTTACATATGGAGCGCACGGTGCCTATTTCTATAACATTAGATTCTGATGTGATGTTTAGCTTGCTTCTGCTTGTAATCTTTGGAATAGTAACCTTGCGTATTTATAAGAAGCATCCTACAATTTTGTATGGTGCAGTGTGGTTTTATACAGCATTGTTGCCAGTTTCCGGGATTATACCGATAAACATACTTCTTAGCGAACATTGGCTATATTTGCCCTCTATAGGCGTATGGATAATGTTTTCTTATATCTATACCAAAATAATAAACAAGAAAACTGTAAAATACATTATTGGTGGCGTAGGTCTTTTGTGGACAATATTTCTGTCTATTAGGACGGTTTACAGGAATAGAGACTGGCGTGACCCGATAACGTTCTATGAGCAGACGCTAAAATATGCACCTTGGTCAACACGTGTAATGAACAACTTAGCGATGGCGTATGATGAGAGAGGTGACGTCATGAAAGCGCTGGAGCTTTACAAAAGGGCAATCGCTAACGAAGATATTTACCCCGAGCTGCACCATAATTTAGCGAATGTATATCTCAAGCTTAATGATGTAGAAAATGCAATAATAGAATACAAAAAGGCGATCTCTATGGCTCCGAGGTTTATTCACTCTTACAAGCGGCTAGCAATGCTATACATAAGCCTTCGCCGTTACGACGACGCAAAGGAATTACTTGGCAAGGCAGTTGAGATTTGCCCGGAGGATCCGGAAGTGAAAGGACTTCTGAGATACGTTCCGCATTAATTATTATTTGTTTAGTGGTGGAAAATTATTGTATAATTTTTACATTTAATTAGTCGCAACACTGGTATTATAAACTTTTTCTTGATGCAAAATAGGTGATGTAAGTAGAGGAACACTCGCTATGGAAAGCAAGAAGAGAGAGCGTTGGAGTTCAAAGCTTGGCATTGTGTTAGCAGTGGCGGGTTCTGCAGTCGGGTTAGGAAATTTTTTACGTTTTCCGGTGCAAGCTGCACGTAACGGTGGTGGTGCTTTCATGATACCTTATTTTATATCGTTATTTCTTCTTGGGATTCCTCTTATGTGGATAGAGTGGACTATTGGCAGATTTGGTGGTGGTTTTGGTCATGGTACGGCGCCGGGCATATTTCATAGCATGTGGGCAAAGAACAGGTTTGTGAAGTACTTTGGCGTGATAGGCATTTTTGGCCCGATTTTGATATTTATCTATTACACCTACATAGAATCTTGGCTTTTGGGGTATGCGTTTTTTTCTCTAACTGGCAAGTACCTGACAGCAACGACACAGTCTGCAATGGAGTCGTTTCTTAGAGGGTATCAGGGTTTAGAAGTGAACTCGTATTTTAGTGGCATAGGATGCGCGTATATATTTTTTGTTGTTACATTTTTGTTAAATATGGCTGTCCTGTACCATGGCATTCGTGGCGGTATTGAGAGATTATGCAACATTGCGATGCCAATATTGTTAGTTTGCGGTATAATATTGACGGTAAGAGTATTAACCTTAGGTGCACCGGAGCCGGCTAAGCCAACTTGGAATGTTATAAATGGGTTAGGTTTTTTGTGGAATCCGCGTCTTGATGCCCTAAAAGATGCAAAAGTGTGGCTTGCGGCTGCAGGACAAATATTCTTTACACTTTCTGTAGGCATTGGTGTAATACTGACGTATGCCAGTTATTTGACAAAGGCTGATGATATAGTTTTATCAGGGTTAATGTCGGCTGCGACAAATGAGTTTGCAGAGGTTATTCTTGGCGGAAGTATTGTTATACCGGCTGCATTTGCTTTTTTTGGTCCCCAAGAGATATACAATATTGCCAACAGTGGGGCGTTCAACTTAGGTTTTGTTACCATGCCTTTAATATTCACAAAGATGCATTTAGGTATGGTTTTTGCCTTTTTGTGGTTTTTATTGCTTTTTTTAGCAGGGATCACCTCTGGTATCTCACTGATGCAGCCTGCAATATCTTTCTTGGAAGATGAGTTTGATATACCCAAGCAGAGGGCAACTGTTATTTTTGGTGTGGTGACTTTTTTTCTTTGCCAGCCAGCAATATTTCTTTTAGGTAGAGGTGTGGTGGATGAATTAGACTTTTGGGGAGGGACGTTCTGCTTGGTGTTATTTGGCACAGTTGAGACCATAATATTTTCTTGGATATTTGGCGTAGACCGCGCGTGGGAAGAGATGCACCATGGTGCACAAATTCAAATACCTAGAATTTATAGGTTTATAATAAAGTACATAACACCGCTATTTCTACTTTTTGTACTACTTTTTTGGTTTTGTCAGCAAGGTTTGCCGACAATATTGATGAAAAATGTACCTAAGGAGAACTATATTTACGTGCTATTGACCCGTGTATGTATATTTATTGGGTTCATTACGTTAGCATTTTTAGTGCGTCAGGCATGGCGCAGAAGATATGGTAAGCCTAAAAAGGCGTAAGATTGGATAGATAAATTATGAACATATTGGGTTGGATATTTTTATTTTTTTCCTGGTCGGTAATTTTACTACTTCTGTTATTTTGCTTTTACCACTTCTTCAAGACACAAGAGAAAAAATCTTAATGTGGTATTTTTTAAATTATGCTCCCTCCGACTTTAGTAATTAAATATGGTGGTAGTGTGGTGGACGATGTGAAGCTGAGGAATAGGTTTTTTAATGAGTTGAAAGAATTAGAAAAGAAGTGCAGAATAGTAATAGTTCACGGTGGTGGTAAAGAGATAACATACTGGGCGGAGAGAGTCGGTATAGAGACGCGCTTTAAAGATGGTCTACGATATACAGATAAGAAGATGCTAGAAGTAGTTATTATGGTTCTTGCTGGCAAAATTAATAAATTCGTGGTTAGTCAACTTTTAAAGTGCGGTATAAAATCTATTGGTGTGAGTGGTGTTGATGATAATCTTATAATTGGCGCACGTGACACATCTTTAGGGTATGTGGGTAAGAAATGCAGATGTAACCCTCGGATTCTTGAGGTGTTGTTGAAGCTTAGATATGTGGTGGTTGTTTCCAGTGTTGGGTGTGGTAGAGCTGGGGAGATGTTAAATTTTAACGCGGATGACGTAGCATATAGCATAGGAGAAAGCCTTAATGCGCAGAAGTTAGTTTTTATAACCGACGTCCCTGGAGTTGTGAATAATAAACTTTCTGAGGTGTCGAGAGCGACACAAGGAGTTATTAAGGAGCTGCATGTGGACGAGGTAGAAGATTTCATAAATTCGGGCATTATAAGTGGTGGGATGATACCCAAAGTTAGAGCTGCAAAGGAGTTTATTCTATCTTCTAAATCTGCGAAGAGGGAAGTTTATGTTACAAATTGCGAAAGAGGATTATTTAGTGGAACCAGAATATTCTGTGGTTAGAATATTTTTCGTTATGATGGGGAAAGAAAGAGTGATAAAGGCCTATCAGGAATACATTTTACCCACCTACGAGAGGTATCCGGTGGTTTTTGTTAGAGGTGAGGGAAAATATTTATACGATTCTGAGGGGAAGAGATATCTTGATTTTTTCTCCGGCTTGAGTGTGTGCAATTTTGGTCACTGTAACAGGAGGATTGTGAACAAAGTTGTAGAGCAATTGAAGAGACTTGTGCACGCCTCAAATCTTTATTATAACGTGCAGCAGGCGCGCCTCGCAGAACTTATAATTAAAAGAAGTTTTAAGGGGAAAATATTTTTTTCAAATTCTGGTGCTGAGGCTAACGAGTGTGCTATTAAGGTAGCGCGTAGGTTTGGATATGTCACAGGTGGGCGGTATCAGATAATTGTTTTCAGAAATTCCTTCCATGGCCGCACAATGGCAACACTTACCGCTACTGGGCAAAAGAAGTTTCACGTGAGCTTCCGTCCTCTATTGCCGGGATTCAAATATGCTATTTTTAACAACTATGATTCTGTGGTGAGGTTGGTAACAGACAAGACTTGTGCTATAATGGTAGAACCTATTCAGTGTGAAGGAGGCATATATGTAGCGGATAAGGAGTTTATAAAAGCTTTACGTGAATTATGTGACAAGCACAACTTACTTCTTATATTTGACGAGGTGCAGTGTGGTCTTGGTAGAACTGGTGAAGTGTTTGCGTTTAACGGCTACGGTGTGGAGCCTGACATTTTCACCTTAGCGAAGAGCATAGGGAATGGCTTACCATTAGGTATCACTGTGGTGAAAGATAAGTATTCAGATTTATTGAAACCTGGTGATCATGGGTCAACCTTTGGTGGGAATATAGTTAGTGTGACTGCAGGTATAGAGGTGATGAAATTGTTAACTCCTGCATTGCTTAGTAAAGTGAAAGAATTGAGCAGGTATTTGTTTTACAAATTGCAATTTTTGAAGGAAAAATACAATTTTATTAAAGAGATTCGTGGTAAAGGCATGATAGTAGGGATAGAGTTGGACGTCATTGATGGTAGGGAAGTTGTTGAAAGGTGTTTATCTCGCGGCTTAGTGATAAATTGCGTTCAGAAGAGGATTTTACGTTTATTGCCGCCATTTGTAATATCTAAGCGTGATGTAGATGCTGCAATAAGGGTACTTGATATTGTTTTTGGTGGTTTTTAGCGCTTGTTCCCTATGAGGAAGATAAAAATTTTTGGTATAAGCATTGATCCAGGGAAAATTGTGAGTGTCAAGATAGCGCCAAAAGAGCGTAAAACTCAGCAAGGCGAGAAAGAGAGCACAGATGTGCGTCCCCGGAAAGGAGCTATTTTTAGTGATGAGCTGCAGCGCACTCCTTTAGAAGTGTTAATAGACTCTCTAAGTGATAAAGATCCTTTTGTGCGTGCTATTTCTGCGGAAGTCATTGGTAAACTGCACAGCAGGAAGGCAGTACCTGCACTGATTTCTTTACTTAAGGACGAGTCAAAGTATGTTCGCGAGAAAGCAGTCATGGCCTTGGGATACATAGGTGATCGTAGTGCAGTACCTGCACTTATAGAGTGCTTACGTGACGAGAGCGAGGAGGTTAGGATAACGGCAGCTGGTGTCCTTGGTCACCTGAGAGATAGGATTGCTGTACCTGCGTTGATAAAGGCTTTAGAGGATCCTAGTCCTGTAACCCGTATGAAGGCGGCAATTGCGTTAGGCTGTATTGGCGACCCGAGTGCTATTCCTGCGCTATATAAAGCTTTAAATGATGAGAATGATTTTGTGCGCAGGTATGCTCTTGAAGCGTTAGGCAGTATTGGGCGTCCTGCAATACCTGCTCTACTTAAGGCGTTGAAAGATGAGCGTGTTCGTGCGCATGCTGCGCAAGTTTTGATGAGTATAAAATGAAAAAAAAATAGAGTTTGGCAGAGAGTGTATGTTTATCTTGTGACAATTTACTTTTTTGTGTGAAGAGTGAGAGGAAGTTTTTTAAAAAATGGGCTATAATTTTAGAGAGATAGAGCGCAAGTGGCAAAAATTCTGGGAGAAGAACAGTACCTTTCAGGTAGATAATGAAGTTTCTGGGAAGGAGAATTATTACTGTCTTGTGATGTTTCCATATCCTTCCGGGCATCTTCATATGGGTCATGTGAGAAATTATGTTATAGGTGATGTAGTTGCGCGATATAGACGCATGCAAGGGTACAACGTTCTTCATCCGATAGGTTGGGATGCTTTTGGTTTACCTGCAGAGAATGCAGCTATAAAGCACAATATTCATCCTAAGAAGTGGACTTTTGATAATATTGACTATATGAGGAAACAAATTAAAAATTTGGGCATCTCGTACGACTGGTCTCGGGAAATAGTTACAGCTACTGCGGAATATTACAAATGGAACCAATGGCTATTTATAAAATTTTATGAGAGAGGGCTTGTGTATAGAAAGAAGGCATTAGTTAACTGGTGTCCAGGGTGTAAGACAGTTTTGGCGAACGAGCAAGTTGATAGTGAGAATTGCTGTTGGCGTTGTTCTTCTATAGTAGAGTATCGTGAGCTGGAGCAGTGGTTTTTTGCTATTCGCAAGTATGCAGAGCGCCTCTTGGATGACATGAAGTTTCTGAGAGAAGAAGGTGGTTGGCCAGAGCGTGTCTTACTAATGCAAGAGAATTGGATTGGCAGGAGCGAGGGCGCCAATGTAGTGTTTACTATTATTGACGGGCGAGGTGAGAAAAAATACGACCTGGAAATATTTACTACGCGCCCGGATACATTATTTGGTGTAACTTTCATGGCGCTATCTGTAACGCATGAGCTTTCGCGGATTATAAGTGTTTCAAACTCATCCGTAAGAGAATTTATAGATAAAGAGATGAAAAAAATACAACGAAGGAGAAGAGGAGAGGAGATAGAAAAGGAGGGCATTTTCACTGGGTACTATGCTATTAATCCTGTGAATGAGGATAAGGTGCCGGTTTATGTGACAAATTACGTTCTTCCTGAGTATGGCACAGGTGCTATTATGGCAGTGCCGGCACATGATAAGCGTGATTTTGAGTTTGCGAAGAAATACAGCATAAGAATAAAAGAAGTGATAAAACCTTTTAATGAGGGTGACGCAACTTTGCCAAACGATGCTTATGAAGGTGAAGGTGTAATGGTGGAGAGTGGCAAATTTTCTGGTTTACCTTCTTGGGAAGGCAAAAGAGAGATTGTGAAGTGGCTTGAGAGTTTAGGCAAGGGTAGGGCGGCAGTGGAGTATAAAATTAGGGACTGGCTGATTTCACGGCAACGCTATTGGGGCACACCTATACCTATAATTTACTGTGACAATTGTGGAATGTTACCTGTACCTGAGGACCAGCTGCCTGTATTATTACCGGAAAATGTGAGGATTACTGGCACTGGCGTATCGCCATTAGCTGCGGTGGAGGAGTTTGTTAATACGAGATGTCCGAGGTGTGGCGGGAGTGCACAGCGTGAGACAGATACTATGGACACTTTTGTAGATTCTTCGTGGTATTATTTGCGATACTGTGATCCTCGTAACGATAGGGCACCATTTGACAAGGGGATATCCAATTTATGGATGCCTGTGAATATATACATTGGTGGTATAGAGCACGCATGTATGCACCTGATATATGCGCGCTTTTTCCACAAGGTGCTATATGACTTGGGGTTGGTAGGGAGTGTAGAGCCTTTCAAGAAGTTAGTTACGCAGGGCATGGTGACACTTGGCGGTGTTGCGATGTCAAAGTCTCGCGGCAATATTGTGGAGCCTGAGGAGGTAGCGGAGAAGTATGGCGTGGACACTTTGCGGTTATTTATACTTTTTGCAGCACCTCCTGAGAAAGATCTTGAGTGGTCCAGTGGCGGTGTAGAAGGTATTTGGCGTTTTGTGAACCGCGTGTATCGTTTAATTGAGAAAGTTATAGAAAATAGAAATAAGGCGCAGCGACTTATCGCTGCGGACCCTACTATGGAAAGGAATAAGCTGCTGAATATTCTTCACAGGACGATCAAACGTGTAAGGGAGGACATAGAGGAACGCTTGCAGTTTAACACGGCAATTGCGTCATTGATGGAATTAGTGAACTTTCTGTACCAATATAGAAACCTTGGAGACGAATATTCAACCGATGCGGTGAGTAAGCTGATGCTACTACTTGCGCCGTTTGCACCACATTTGGCAAATGAAGGTTACTTTATGTTAAATAATAGGGAAGGCATCGATAATGAGCAATTTCCTACTTATGATGAGAAATTTATTATTGAGGACAAAGTGAGGATTCCTGTGCAAGTAAATGGCAAATTGAGGGACGTGATAGAAGTGGACAGCGCATATATAGAGAATGAAGAGTACATAAAGCAGGTAGTTTATGAGAGTGAAAAAGTAAAAAGACACATTGGAGACAAAAAAGTTGAGAAAGTAATCTACATACCTGGCAGGATTATTAACATTATAGTGGCAAAGGGTGATATGGTATGAGAGATAATAATTTCTGGCTTGTTGTTACCGTTCCGTTGGCGTTATTTTTCTACTGTTGTGAGACGGTAGAGAGGGGCAGAGTGAAGGTAAAAATTGATGATACGAGAGAGATAAAAGTTGAAACTTCTGTTAAGCATTTACCTGTTGAGATAAAACATATCTACATCTCTGAATTTATTAACAAAGTTGCAGGTCGGCTTGGCCTTGAGAGTCGCTTTAGATATATTGTGAGAGAGGAATTCTTACGTGATGGAAGGTTATCGGTAGTGGACGATGAAGGAGTTGCTGATGCGAAGCTTGAAGTGGAAATAGATAAATACATTCTTGAGCCGGAAAGTTATGACGAGAACTTTGTTATTGAGAGCTACAGGTTGCGCGTATTCATAAATGTTAGGCTATATGAAAGAGAGAAGGGAGAGGTAGAAGGTGTAGTGTTGTGGTCTAAGAGGCCTTTGTGGGAAGAGAGGGCTTTAGAGGGGAGATACATATACTATATTCCAACGCGTCCCAGTGGGATGACTGAAACGGAGGCGCAGGAAATCATTTGGCGTAAACTTGCACGAGACATATTACTGCGCACAGTAGAAGGTTTTGGTACTGTGAGTGGGGCGTCACAACACAAAATACCCAAATAAAAAAGATACATAGCAATAAGCATGGAGAGAGGGTTGCCAGGGTTGAAATTTTTAATTCAGCCGCAGTTAGCAAAATTTTACCTTATTGTAGGCGATGAGATTTATTTAAGAGAGAAAATAATAGAAAAAATAAAATCTCTATTGTTGGAGAAATTGGGTGAAGATTTTGAGACGGAGGTATTTTATGGTGACGAGAAAGGTTATGAGGAAATAGAGGGCATTGTAAGCACATTTTCCCTGTTTAGCAGAGGTAAGTTTATGATATTAAAGAATGCGGACAGCTGGGACAAGGTGGAAGTGTTATCTTTGATAGACAAAGTGAGAACTTTTGGTGATGTACATATGGCCATTGTGTATGATACAGCGAGACTCATTCCTGAAGAGGTGTATGATTATGATACTGAGGAGATGCTTGTGCTAAAATGTTATCCTCTAAAGGAAGAACAGATTGCGATATTGATACGAGATAAGCTGAGACAATTTGGAAAGAGCTTCAACCAGGAAGTTATTTCTTCTATAGTGGAATCGACAGGGACGAGATCAATGCAAGACATTGACCTGGAGGTTGACAAAATTTTGATCTATGCTAGTGACAAGAAGGAGATAACGTGTGAGGATGTTAATTTTGTAAGTTTCCGCATTGAGGCGAGAGAATTTTTCCCATTGTTTGAGATTTTCAGTGAAAGGAACATAAAGTTATTTTTCCGTACACTTAAAGAGCTGTCTAATGCGTGTTCTTCCAAAGATGAGCAAATTAAAATATTTTTTTCCTTTCATAGAAATCTAAAGACAGCTTTTCTGGCAAAATATAAATTAGAGACTTTTTCAATTAGTATGGATGACATTATTGAAATGTACAATATACGGTGGCCAATAAGTAAATATGTAAAGAACATTGTAGAAAAGTATACTTCAAGAGAATTGTACGAGGTAATGTTGAAATTTGTAGAGGCGGATTTTGCAATAAAGTTGCAAAGTGCTTCTCCGCTCTCTGCATTGGAAAAAATTTTTTTTGAGTTATTTATAGGAAGGCAGGGGAGGTGAAAAAAAATGGCACTTACAGGGCTTGATATTTACAAATTGCTGCCTAAGACAAATTGTGGCAAATGCGGTGTTCCTACTTGTTTAGCTTTTGCTATGAAGGTTGCGCAGAAGAAGGCTTCAATAGAGGAATGTCCGGATGTTGACGAGAAGGCAAAGCAAGTATTGGCTGAGGCTAGCGAGCCACCTATACGGACTGTGAGTGTAGGGTCTGGCGAGCACAGGAAGGCCCTTGGTGGGGAGACTGTGTTATTTCGTCACGAGAAGACTTTTTACAATCCTACAGGTTTAGGTGTAGCTTTGTCTGATACATTGTCAGAGGAAGAAATTTTGAACAAGCTCAATGCTTTTAATAATCTTATATTTGACCGTGTAGGTAAGAAGGAGAAGGTTGAGTTTATAGCGATAAAGGAGGAAAGTGGCAGCAAAGAGAAGTTCAGTTACGTGGTGGATAAAATTAAAACTAACGTCCGGTATCCTGCTTTTTTCATTCTCATCTCTAGCAATGTAGAGCATCTTGAAGAAGGTGTAAAGGTTATAGCAGACAAGAGGCCTGCGATTGGTATTGCAGAGGTGGACAATTGTGATAAGTACATAAATTTAGCAAAGATGTATAACAATTTGCCCGTGATAGTGAAAGGTAAAGATATAGAAGAGTTGTCAGCAGTGAGTCAAAAGGCAGCGTCATTAGGCTACAGGGAGCTGATATTGTATCCTGGTGATGGCCTGCCGTATAGCTTTTTGTTAGAGACACTGGTGCAAATACGGCGCTTGTCGTTGAGGAGGAATTTTCGTCCTTTGGGCTATCCTGTGATAGTATTCGTTGAAGAGACGGAGAAATTTTTAGCTGCAGCGTACGCAAGTCAGTGGATTTGTAAGTATGCAAGTATAGTCATATTCAATGAACTTGAGAGTTATCAAGCGTTGCCGTTAGTGACGTTAAGGATGAACATTTACACAGATCCGCAAAAGCCGGTTGTTGTAGAGTCGAAGCTTTACAGTGTAGGTGGGCAGGCTAAGGAAACTTCACCCCTACTGGTGACTACCAATTTTTCCTTAACTTATTATACGGTAGAGCCGGAAATTGTAAATTCTAAAATACCTTCTTGGTTGTTAGTTGTTGATACAGAAGGCTTGTCCGTATTGACTGCGTGGGCTGCTGAAAAGTTTACTCCAGAGATTATTTTAGAAAGCATGAAAAAGGAGAATGTTGATTCTAAGATAGCGCATCGCAAAATTATTATTCCTGGCTATGTTGCAATGATGTCTGGGAAACTTAGTGAGCTTACCGGCTATGAAGTGATTGTAGGTCCTCGGGAGGCTTCCGGTATACCGAAATTTTTGCGCACTTTTTGGAGAAGTTAAAAATGGATGGGCAGCGGTAAAAAAATTAATTTACATTTTATTCCTAACACGCACCTTGATAGGGAGTGGACAATAGATTACCAGCATACGCGTAAGCTTACCGTAGAGTTCATTGATACTCTTATAGAGGTTATGAAGAAAGTTCCGCAGTATATTTTCTTGTTAGACTCGCAGGTTGTGCCTTTAGAAGATTATCTTGAGATACGTCCTAACAATAAGGCTATAATAAAAAAATTTGTCAAAGAGGGCAGGCTTAATATAGGCCCCTGGTATACCGCACCGGATATGAATTGTTTATTAGGCGAGTCTGTGGTGCGCAATTTACTTTACGGGCATAAAGTTGGCAAGGAGTATGGTGGTGTGATGAAAGTTGGTTACACGCCATTCGGTTTTGTGCACATATCGCAGCTGCCACAGATTTATAAAGGTTTTGGCATAGATGTGTGTTATTTTTACAGAGGTATAGATCCTGAGAAGGTGGCCACCAAGGCGGAGTTTCTATGGGAGTCGCCGGATGGGACAACAGTGTTAGCGTCACGTATGAGCAGGAAGCCAAGGTATAATTTTTATTTTGACGTGTGGCGACAAGCTTATTACAAAGGTATGGAGTATAGGCTTAAAAGGAGATATGATTGGTGTGAGGGGCAGCTGCCTTTTAAGTTATGTAATGAAGAATACAGATTTGATCAAGGGGCACTTTTGAAGTCTGCGCGTAAGTTGGATGAGGAGACGCTAAAAACATGTTTCAGGAAACTTATTGAAGTAGAGAAGAGGAACTTTGCAACTTCAGAGATAGCGTTTATGCACGGCATGGATACTTCTATGCCGGACATACGTGAAGATGAAGTATTACGTTTATGTCAGAAATATTTAGCCCGTAACGAGAAATTTTTTTATAGTTCACTACCTTATTATACTGCGTGCTTAAAGAGAGAGCTCAAAGGTAAGAAGTTGAAAAAGCTTAGAGGCGAGATGATAGCACCTGGTGACAAAGTGGACGAGAATTTAAGGTTGACATTTGTTAATGTAGTATCTACGCGTGTACGGCAGAAGCTGTTGACGGCAAAAGCGGAAGCCCTTTTGGAACGTTTTGCTGAGCCTTTCGCAACAATAGCATACCTACTATGTGGCGAGTGGCCAGCAGAATATCTTGAGCTAGCGTGGAAATACTTTCTTAAATGCACACCACATGACACAATTGGCGGCTGCGGAATAGATAGAATTGAGGAAGATGCCACTTACAGATTGAACCAGGCGATATCTTTGTCAAATGTCGTACTTAAAGAAAGTTTAGGCAAAATACAAAGCATTATATCTACTTACATTTTTAACAAAGAAGATGTGATAATTACGGTATTCAATCCGTCGCCTTTCTCCAGAAGTGAAGTAATTTCGTTTTATCTAGACATTCCACAGGAAATAAACATGGAAAATTTTGCCTTCTATGACGTAGAAGGTGGAAAGGTAATTGAACATGAGAAAAGCCCCACAGGCAATATTGGTAAAATTTTTAGAGATAAAACAGATTTAGCATTATTTTGCGAGACACAAGAATATAAAGTTTCCTTTACAGCTGAAAACATACCACCTTTGGGATATAAGACGTTCGTAGTAAGGAAGACGCCCATAGCTGAGAAGACAACGTTCCGCAAAGATAAAATTTCTACGCAGCTTGGTATTATGGAGAACGAGTTTATAAAAGTCAAAATAAACGATGATGGCACTGTGGATATCCTCAATAAGGATAGCAACTTTTGGTACAGGAGGTTAAATTATTTTGAAGACACTGGTGAAGCTGGGCACCCATGGACGCACTTTGCACCAGAAAAGGACGAAGTTATTGTGAGCCTGAGCAATACTAAAGCCAGAACAAAAGTTATTGAGAACAACGCACTATTATCGTGTTACGAGGTATATATAAAATTAATGGTGCCTGAGACGACATATTATGATGAAAAAAAGCGCATATATAACCCTTGTCCTAAAGGTGCTGTTAGGAGTAAAAAGAAGAGACCTATAGATATACATTTGTATTACACTTTAAGGAGGGGGGCAAAGAGTTTAGAAGTGCGTGCTAAGGTTACAAATACCTGTGAGAACCACAGGTTACGTGTTATGTTTCCTACGAAATTGGCAAATGCCAAGTATTCATATGCAGAGACACCATATGATGTGGTTGAGCGTGTTATTGAGAGGAGAAAAGGGCACCCGTTTTATGGCATACAGAATCCTGACTATGCCTTTTTACGTTTTGTTGCCGTAAGCGACAACAAAAATGGTTTTGCTTTTATAAGCAACGGGTTACACGAGTATCAAGTTACAGAGGATGAAAAAAGAGTTTTAGCGGTGACACTGATACGTGCTGTTGAAGTGCGTCTTTGCACGACAGCTTTATGGGACAAAGTAGAATCTAAGAGCAAACTTAGCCAGTCCCTCGGAGAACATGAGTTTTGCTACTATTTGTACCCCTATGTAGGTAAATGGTGTTCTTCGGATATATATAAAGAAGTAGAACGCTTGAATTATCCTCTTATAGTTTGCCAAAGTGGTGCTATGGAGAAAGTGGAAGGAGGCAGAGACTTGTTGCCCACAGCATCTTACAGTTTTTTCAGTATTGACGGTACAAATGTAGCTCTTAGCGCATTGAAAAAATCTGAGTATGACGGCTCTGTGATACTTCGTCTATTTAACCCTTCCGATAAGTCCACTTCTGGAAGGATACAATTTTTCAAAAAAATTAAATCAGCATTCTATATTAATATGGACGAGGAAACTACGAGGCAGAAGAAAAAAATAAACTTCTCAAATGGCACGCTCCTTGTTCATATTCCTCCAAAAAAGATTGTCACGCTTTCTGTATTTTTTTGAGCCCTCATTTTTTATCTTTGCTATTTCTTATCAAAATGTTATCTATGAGTCGAGCTTTACCATACCATACAGCAACCGCTAACAAAACAGGCTTTTGTGGTGTGAAGGTGCCTTTTATGTCGTCTAGCGTTTCCGGATCCACCAATTTTATATAGTCAATCTTTGTTGGAGAAGATTTTTTTATTATATTTCTTACTTTGGTTAATATTTTTTTCACCTCTCTGACGTCTTCCTCCAGTATCAGCCTTTTTGCTTCAAATAATGCCTTTGAGATAGACAGTGCGCGAGTGCGCTCGTCAGGTGTTAAATATGAATTTCTTGAACTTAGTGCAAGGCCATCTGCACTGCGAACAGTTTCACACGGCACTATCTCTATTTGAAAATTTAAATCTTTCACCATTTTTTTTACAATTTGCAGCTGTTGGAAGTCTTTTTCGCCGAAGTATGCCCTTGTTGGTGCACCTACTATATTGAACAGCTTACACACGACAGTTGCTACACCACGAAAGTGCCCTTTGCGGAATTTACCACAAAGCTTCTCCGACAAGTTTTCTACGTTGACATAAGTTAAATACCCTTCAGGATACATTTCTTCCACGGTAGGCGCAAAAAGCACATCTACGTTGTTCTCTATGCAGAGCTTCTTGTCTTTATTGAATGGTCTCGGGTAGCGTAAGTAGTCTTCTGTAGGGCCAAATTGTTTCGGATTGACAAAGATGCTAACCACAACAATGTCATTTTCTTTTCTTGCACGTCTTATGAGCGACAGATGTCCTTCGTGGAGTGCACCCATTGTAGGAACAAAACCTATTGTTTTGTTTCTACTCCGTAGTTCTTGTAGATATTTTTGCAGAGGAGAAATTTTTTTAAAAATTTTCATATTCTGCTCTCTTCCCCTTTCATGGTCTTTTTCCAACGGAGGACGTTAATTTTGTATTTTTTTATTAAGAAATTCAAAAAAAAGTCATAACTTTTTGGATTAATTATATATCTATTGCCGAAAAGTGTTAGAAAGGGCACATCGGAACTATTATTCCCGTAGGCGTACGAGTTGCTGTAGTCGTACTTTTCATGTGGAAAGTTTTTTTCCAGAAGAGACGCCTTCTTTTTACCATAGTAGTAGCAGCCGTTTATTGTACCGGTGAATGTGTTATCTTCGGGGTTGATTGTGAGGCCAGTTGCGTAGAATTTTTCTATTCCTAAGGCGTGCGCAATCTCAGAGACTATAATTTCCAAGCTTGCAGACAAAAGTATCACTTCTATATTGTTTTTCTTGAAATTACTTATTAGTTCTACTGCTTCTTTGAACAGT
>Ga0197143_1000429_pt1 | contig 47461 bp, 44 predicted proteins | sample GBS70_MetaG_FD_148603 | JGI IMG/M metagenome (GOLD analysis project Ga0197143, IMG submission 148603) | Sediment microbial communities from Great Boiling Springs, Gerlach, Nevada, United States - GBS 70_MetaG | ecosystem: Environmental > Aquatic > Thermal springs > Hot (42-90C) > Sediment... | reverse complement strand
CTGGGGGTGGACACCATCAAGATCGGGGCCATGGGGGCCCTTTCGGGGGCCCACGCCGACTACGGCCGGCAGATCAACATGGGGCTGGAGCTGGCCAAGGAGGAGATCAACGCCAACGGCGGCATCCTGGGCAGCATGATTGAAACCCGCATGCTGGACGAGGAGCTCAAGGCCGACGTGGGCGTCCGCAACACCCGCCAGCTCGTCCAGGACTGGGGCGCCCACTTCCTGGTGGGGGTCGACTCCAGCGGGGTGGCCATGGCCATCGGGCCCATCCTGCCGGAGCTGGACCGCATCTTCACCCACGCCGCCACCCACCGCCTCACCGAGGAGCTTGTTTACGAAAAGAAGATAAAGCAGATCTTCCGGATAAGCGTTCCCGTTTACCAGGATTCTATTGTGGCGGCCTACGTCTTCCGGGATAAGCTTCCCCAGGCCCGGCGGTTTGCCACCATCGGGGCCGACTGAGTACGGCCGGGCCGTCTGGGCCCTCTTCAAGGAATACATGAAGCGGTTCCGGCCCGAGGCCGAGTTTGTGGCGGAGGCCTGGGCGCCTTTCCTGACGACGGATTTTTCGTCCCACATCGCCGCGGTGATGGCCGCCAATCCCGACGTTATCGTCGCAACGCCCTGGGCCGGGGAGGCCGTGACCCTTTTGCGCCAGGCAGTTCAGCTGGGGGTCTTTGACAGGATTCAGGCCTGGTGGCAGGCGATGGGCGGGTCGGTGGACGTCCTCGAGGGGATTAAAGGGGAGGTTCAGGCCAACGCCTTCAAGGGCAAGCTGTGGGCCACGGCCCGCTACATCCACAACTACCCCGATACTCCGGAGAATCGGGCCTTTGTGGAAAAGTTCCAGAAGCGCTGGGCCAGGTTCCCCAACTACTCGGCCGAAACCACCTACTCGGCCGTCTACGCCATAAAGGCGGCGGTGGAGAAGGCCCGGAGCATCGAGACCAGCAAGGTCATTCCCGCCCTGGAGGGCCTCACCCTCAAAACCCCGGCCGGGGAGCGGTACATCCGGCCGGAGGACCACCAGGCGGTCTACTCGGTGCCCGCCGGCCGGGTGGTGATGGACCCCAAGTACCCGATTCCCATCATCGGGGCCGACCTGGTCATCTTAAAGCCCGAAGATTACTACCGGAAGCCGCCCTTTGAGCCGGTAAGGTTTTAAATCCTGGGGGTCCGGGCCGCGGGTGACGGTCGAAAACCTCATCTTTCAGGGGCTCATCGGCCTCAGCCTGGCCATGTACCTCTGGCTGGTTTCGGCCGGGCTGACCCTGGCCTTCGGGGTGCTGGGGGTCCTCAACTTCGCCCACGGCAGCCTCTACATGGTCGGGGCCTACCTGGCCTACACCCTCTACGGCCGGCTCGGCTTCGACTTCGGCGTCTCCGTCGTCCTGGCCGTGCTCACCGTCGGCGTACTCGGGGCCGTGATGGAGCGGCTCCTTTTCCGGCCCATGTACCGGCTGGATACGGCCTTTCAGCTGATCTTGACCTTCGGCCTGGTGCTGATTTTCAGCGACCTGGCCAAGCTCATCTGGGGCGGCCTCTTCGTCATCCCGCCTGTGCCGGCGGTCTTTCAGGGGACGGTCCCGGTCCTGGGCCGGAGCTTTCCCGTCTACAACATCTTCGTCATCGGGGCGGGAATTCTGGTGGCCGGGGTGATGGGGCTGGTGCTGGAGCGGACCTGGTGGGGCAAGACCGTTCGGGCGGCCGCCGCCGACCGGGAGATGGCGGCGGCCCTGGGGCTTAACATCTCCCGGGTTTTTGTGCTGGTCTTTGCCGCCGCGGCGATGCTGGCCGGCCTGGGCGGGGCCTTCAGCATACCGGTGCGGGTGGTGGACCCGGGCACCGGCACCGCCCTCATCGTCCAGGCCTTCATCATCACCGTCATCGGCGGCCTCGGCAACCTGCGGGGGGCCTTTGTGGGCTCGTTGCTGGTGGGGGTTTTAAGCGCCTACGGGACCCTGCTTTTCCCGGTCTTCGAGCTCTTTATCATCTACTTGCTGATGGCCGTCGTTTTGCTGGTCAAGCCGGAGGGCCTCTTTGGCCGTTAAAAAGCCCGGATTTCGAAACCGGTTGGGTCTGATCCTCGGCCTCGGGGCCGCCCTGGGGGTCCTGCTGGTGCCCCCGCTGCTGGGCCGCTACCCGACCTACCTGGCCACGACGACCCTGATGCTGGCCGTCTTCAGCGTCGGCTTTAACCTGCTTTTTGGCTACACGGGGCTCCTCTCCTTCGGGCATGCCGCCTTTTACGCCCTGGGGGCGTACGTCTGCGCCAAGGTGCTGCTGGCCTACCCCTCCCTTATCCTGGGCCTGCTGGCCGGGGTTGGGGCGGCCGGGGTGGGGGCCCTGGTCATCGGGTTTTTGAGCGTCCGGCAAACCCGAATCTACTTTTCGATGCTTACCCTGGCCTTCGGGATGATGGTCCACAGCATCGTCTGGAAATGGCGGGAGGTCACCGGCGGGGACGACGGGCTGGTGGGCATCGTCCGGCCCAACCTTGACCTGGGCTTTGTGGAAATCAACTTAAACCGGCCGGAGAATTTTTACTACTTTACGGCGGTTATCCTGCTGGCTTCGATTTTCCTGATGCATCGGGTCGTCAACTCCCCCTTCGGCCTGGTGCTTCAGGCCATCCGGGACAGCGAGACCCGGGCGGCCTTCTGCGGCATCCCGGTCCGGCGCTACCGGCTGGCCGCCTTTGTTATTTCGGGCCTTTACGCCGGGCTGGCCGGCTCCTTTGTCGCCCCCCTGGAGCGGGCGGTCACCCCGGTTTACGCCCACTGGACCTTCTCGGCCGAGCCGGTGCTGGCCACCCTCCTGGGCGGGATAAACTCCTTCCTGGGGCCGGTGGTGGGGGCCGTTCTCTTCAGGTTGCTTAAGGAGGTGGTGGTCCGCTACACCGAGTACTGGCAGCTGGCCCTGGGGATCGTGGTGGTCGTCCTCGTCCTCGGCTTCCGGGGCGGGGTGGTGAGCGTGGTGGGGGGCTGGGTCGGGCCCTGGCTGGGCCGGGGCGAGCCCCGCTTTGTCCAGAAGGTTGCGCCCGAGCCTCCCGGACAGGGGGCGGCCCGGTGACGGTCCTGTTGGAAGCCCGCGGCATCACCCGAAAGTTCGGGGCCTTTACGGCCGTAAACAACGTAAGCCTGGCCATCGAGGCCGGGCCCTTGACGGTCATCATCGGTCCCAACGGGGCCGGAAAGACCACCCTTATCAACGTGCTTACCGGCCACCTGATGCCCACCGCCGGCACGGTCATTTTTGACGGGCAGGACATCACCCACTGGCCCCCGGACCGGCGGGTCCGGGCCGGCCTTAACCGCTCCTTCCAGATAACCGACGTCTTTCCCCAGCTTACGGTGGCCGAGAATGTCGCCGTGCCGGTACTGGTTCGGCGGGGCTACCCGGCCGTCTGGTACCGGGGCTACCGGGACCTGCCGGACGTCCGGGAAGAGGTGGGCCGGCTGCTGGAGGAGGTGGGCCTGGCCGACCGGCAGGCAACCCGGGCGGCGGCCCTCTCCCACGGGGACCGCCGGATTCTGGACCTGGCCCTTGCCCTGGCCACCCGACCCCGCCTCTGTTTCCTGGACGAGCCCACCGCCGGGATGAATCCGGGGGAGCGGCTCAAGCTCCTCGACTTTATAAAGCGGCTCCGGGCGGCCGAAAGGGTCACCTTCGTGCTGGTGGAGCACGACATGGACGTGGTCTTCGGGGTGGCCGACCGGGTGGTGGTTCTGGATAAAGGCTCGGTCCTGGCCGACGGCGACCCCGAGGCCATCCGGAACAACCGGCGGGTGCAGGAGGTCTACCTGGGGGAGGAGGTGGGGGCGTGAGCGGGCCTCTGCTCGAAGTGAGGGGCCTTTCCGCCGGCTACGGCCCGACGACCATCCTGTTCGACGTCTCCCTAACGGTTCGGGCCGGGGAGGCCGTGGCCCTCCTGGGCCGCAACGGCACCGGCAAGACCACCACCCTCCGGAGCATTATGGGCCTGACCGACCTCAGGGCCGGGGAGGTCGTCTTTAAGGGCCGGCGCCTGAACCGGCGTCCGCCCTTCGAGGTGGCCCGGCTCGGGGTCGGGTTTGTGCCGGACGACCGGCGCATCTTCGGGGAGCTTACGGTGGAGGACAACCTCCTTCTGCCCGCCCGCTGGGTCGCCCGGCGGGACGGCTTCTGGAACCTGACCCGGGTTTACGAGCTGTTTCCGGTGCTGGGCCAGTTTCGCCGGCTGCGGGCCGGGGCCCTGATGCTCAACCCGGAGCTGCTCCTGCTGGACGAGGCGGCCGAGGGGCTGGGGCCCATCGTGGTGGCCGAGCTTGTAAAGGCCCTGGCCGAGGTCCGGGCCAGCGGCATCTCGATTCTGCTGGCCGACCAGAACCTGCGCTTTGCCCGGCGGGTGGCCGACCGGGCCTATATCATGGATAAGGGCACAACCCCGGTCTCGGCCCCCATGGCCGAGGTCTGGGCTAACGAAGAGCTTATCCGCCAGTACCTCACGGTTTAATCCTTCGGCCAGGATAGCACGTACTCGATAAACTCGCCGAGGCGGCCCACCACCCGCTCCACAATCTCTTGCCCGAATTCGGCCGAGGCCTGGGTGCCGTCCCCGAAGACGCCGTTGGCCGTAAGGTCGTCAAAGTACGGGGCGATGGTGATGCCGTAGCGGCGGGCCCGCTCCCGGAGTTCCACGGCCCTTTCCCGGAACTCCCCCCGGGCAAGGGCCCCCGTTTTGACAATCTCCGGGGCCAGGGCCATGGCCACCGAGGTCTCGAATTCGCAAGCGTGGCCGTAGAGCCGGTCGCCCAGCCGCTCCCGGAGCAGGTCGTCGGCCAGCCGCCAGTAAGAACAGCTCCCGAGAAACTCCACCGGGACCTCCTCCTGGATCTTAACCACCGCCACCCCGAGGGTCGCCTCGTTGCCGCCGTGGCCGTTGACAAAAAGAAACTTTTTAAAACCGTGGCGGGCCAGGGATTTTACGACGTCCCGGAGCACGGCGATAAAGGTCTCGGGCTCGAGGGTGATGGTGCCGGGGAAGCGCATGTGGTGGTGGGAGACCCCGAAGGGGATGGGCGGCGTCACCAGCACCTTAGGGTAGAGGCGGGCCGAGACCCGCTTGCTCACCTCGAAGGCCAGCCGGTGGTCCGACTGCTCGGCGATGTTGGGGCCGTGCTGTTCTAAGGAGCCGACGGGGATAAGGACCATCCCCACCTGGGGCAGGATGGCTTTTACCTCGGGCCAGGAAAGGTCGGCAAGAAGCAGGGGCTGCTCGGCCATAGGACTCCTCCGCATCCGGTTTTTTGGGTGCTCCCCAGGATAATACCGCGGTTTCCGGCCCCATTCCCAGGTTGGCGGCGGGGGCGTGGGCGGGCTAGAATTTAGCGGTCTTGACCGATACCTGCCGGAGGGTTGTTGACCATGCGCAAGAAGATAAGCATCATCGGGGCCGGAAACGTCGGGGGCACCCTGGCCCAGCGCCTGGCCGAGCGGGACTACGCCGACATCGTCCTGGTGGACATCGTCGAGGGCCTGCCCCAGGGCAAGGGGCTCGACCTGCTGGAGTCGGGGCCCATCGTCGGTTACGATACCAACATTGTCGGCACCAACGATTACGCCGACACGGCCGGCTCGGACCTGGTGGTCATCACCTCGGGGATGGCCCGCAAGCCCGGGATGAGCCGGGACGACCTGGTGCTGGCCAACGGGGAGATCGTCCGCGCGGTGGTGGAGCAGGTGATGAAATATTCCCCGAACCCCATCCTCCTGATGGTCACCAACCCCCTTGACGCCATGACCCAGCTCGCCCTCCACGTGAGCGGACTGCCCCGGGAGCGGGTGATCGGCCAGTCGGGGGTGCTGGATTCGGCCCGTTTCCGAACCTTTATCGCCCTGGAGTTGGGGGTCTCCTTCCGGGACGTTCAGGCGATGGTCCTGGGCGGCCACGGGGACACGATGGTCCCCCTGCCCCGGTACGCCACCGTCTCGGGCATTCCCATCACCGAGCTTATTCCGCCCGAGCGGATCGAGGCCCTGGTTCGGCGAACCATCGACGGCGGGGCCGAAATCGTCCGGCTCCTCAAGACCGGGAGCGCCTTCTACGCCCCGTCGGCGGCCACGGCCGAGATGGTGGACGCCATCATCCTGGACCAGAAGCGGCTCCTGCCGGCCTGCGTCTACCTGCAGGGGGAGTACGGCATAAGCGGCGTCTGCGTCGGGGTGCCGGTGGTCCTCGGGGCCGGCGGAGCGGAAAAGGTCGTCGAGCTTAAGCTCACCGCGGCGGAGCTGGCCGCCCTCCACCGGTCGGCCGCGGCCGTCCGGGAGCTGGTGGGGGTCCTTAAGCTTCCGGCCTGACGGGTTTAGGGCACCAGCACCCCCCGGCCGGTGAGCCGGCCGGCGGCCAGGTCGTGCATCGCCTGGTTTATCTCCTTCAGCGGGTAAACCCGGGTTGCCAGCTTGACCTTGCCTTCCCCGGCCAGGGTCATCAGCTCCCGAAGTTCGGTGAAGTTGCCGACCAGGTTGCCCACGACGCTGTATTCGCCGACGATGAGGTCGATGGTGGGCACCTGCAGAACCCCGCCGTAGCCGATGACGAAATAGGTCCCGCCCTTCTTAAGCATGCCCATCCCCTGCTCGGGGGTGCCCCTTTCGCCCACGAAGTCGAGGACGGCGTCGGCCCCGCCGTCGGTAAGCCGGCGCACCTGCTCCACCGCCCCCGGGCCGCCGGGAACCTGGTCGGTAAAACCGAGCTGGGATGCCAGCTGAAGGGCGGCCTCGGAGACGTCGACGACGATTATCCGGGCGGCGCAGAGGCTGCGCAGCACCTGGGCGGCGATGTGGCCGAGGCCCCCAAACCCGATGATTACGGCGGCCATTCCCGGCCGGAGGCTGGCGGCCGCCTTCCGGGCGGCCCGGAAGGCGGTAAGGCCGGCGTCGGCGTAGGGGGCCACGTCTTTAGGCTCGAGGCCGGGCGGAAGCTTTAAGACCGAGCGCTCCTTGGTCCGCAGAAACTCGGCAAACCCGCCGTCGGTGTCGATGCCGGGAAACTTGGAGCTGGTGCAGTGCATGTCCTCGCCCCGGCGGCAGGCCGGGCAGACCCCGTCGGTTATAAGGGGGTGGACGATGACGGCGTCCCCGGGCCGGACCGTCCGAACCATCTCCCCGACGGCGTGGACCCAGCCGGCATTTTCGTGGCCGAGGATATAGGGCAGGGGCCGGTTGACCTTCGTCCGCCAGATCCCTTCGATGATGTGCAGGTCGGTCCGGCAGAGGCCGGCCCCGCCGACCCGGACGATGACGTCGTCGGGCTCCTCGATTTTCGGCTCCGGCACCTCTTCGAGACGCACCAGTTCGGGCCGGCTCAGGGTCTCGTCGTACTCGTGGAGCCGGGCGGCAAGCATCCTGGTCCTCCCTTAGGATAAAGATGGGTCAGGTCGCGGCCTGCAGTCGCCGGCCGATGGGGTCGGCCCTGAGCTTCTGCTGGTGGGCCGCGATGTCGATGCCGTAAAGGCGGGCGGCGTTCTCCCCCAAAATCTGGCGCTTGATGTCCAGGGTGAGGTCGACCCCGTACTCCTGCTTGATGTCCCCGGGCAGTTCGTAGGCCATGAAGTCGTCGATAATCCACTTGGGCGACCAGATGGCGTAGTCGCTACCGAAGAGGATCCGGTCGGGCCCGACCCAGGTCAAAAGGTTGGCCATAATCTCCCCGAAGTAGCGGGGCCGCCGGCGAATGAAGGCGCTGGCCACGGCCAGGCCGGCGTAAATGTTTTTATCCTGGGTGGCGATCCAGCAGAAATCCTCAAGCCGGGGCAGGCCGACGTGCTCGACGATGAAATTAAGGTCCGGAAAATCGGTGGCGGCCTGGTCGACGTCGTGGACGTCGAAGGCGTCTTTGTTTAGGGGGTAGATGGTGGGGCCCTTGTGGACGTGGATGTTCTTTATGCCCAGCTCCCGGCAGAGCTCGAAGTACCGGTAGGCCATCGGGTCGGTGAGCTTCCAGCCCCGGGAGCCGTTGCGCCACTCGGCCGTATAAAGCTTAAGGCCCTGAATGGGATACTCGGCCGCCATCCGGCGGAATTCGTCAAGACCGGCTTCGCCCCAGCGGGGGTCGAAGGTTCCGCAGAGGATAAACCGGTCAGGGTATTTCTGCTTGAGGACGTTGTTCTGGATGTGGGTATTAAAGCCGTTTTTGAAAAACTCCGTCAGGTACGTCGAGTTAAAGATGCCGATGTCGACGTAGCCCTCGATAAAAAGGTCGTTGACAAGGTCTTCTTCGGTGTATTTGCAGTACTTTTCGAAGGGCCAGACGTACTCGGCAGGGCTCAGGGCGGTGTGGTAATCGTAGAAGCACCGGACCCAGCCCTCGCCGTACTGGTTGCGCCAGTTTTCGGGGCTGGCGTCCCAGAAATGGATGTGGCCGTCGATGACGAAAATCTCCTGTCCGTCAGCCGTTTGGTACATCTTGACCTCCTCCTGTGGGGTTGCGGGCCGCAAGCAGGGCCCGGCAGACAAAGCCGTTGGCCTCCAGGGACGCCCGAACCAGGCGGGCCCGGCGCAGGTGGGCGGCTAAACTTTCGGGGGTGAAAGGCCGGCCGGATAGGTCGACGAAGAGGGGGCTTTCCGGGGCGGCATCAAGCCCGAGCTCCGAGCGGCGCTTAAGGTAGCCCCTCAACGGCCCGGCCGGGACGGAGACCGGTTCCCCCTGGCCGGAAACGGTAATGCGGTCGCCGGCCGGCTCCAGGTCGGCCAGGCGGAGGGCGCAGACCTGGGCGGGGCTAAGGCCGGCGGCGGCCAGGGTCCGGATGGCCAGCTCCTGGCGGCGGATGAACCCTTTGCGCCGGAAGAGGTCCCGGAGGGCCTCGAGGTCAGACCCGGCCTCGCCGGGGAAGGTTTCGGGGAAGGATTTGCCCAGATTTACCCCGGCGCAGACCTGCTCGCGGCGAAGTGGTCTTCGAGGGCGACCCGGACCTCCCGGACCCCGTCGAGGCCCATCAGGGCCCGGCGGACGTCTTCGGCCATGATGAAGGCGAAGTTGGGGGCGCACCAGAAGGTGGGAAGCTTTAAGGTTACGGTTAGGACGCCGTCATTAAAGTCGAGGCCCTTAACGAAGCCGAGGCTTACGATGGGCTCGTCCAGCTCGGGGTCGAGGACCTCTTCGAGCCGCCGCCTGACTTCGGCCGCAAAGGCGCCGTCCACAACCCCGCTCGCCGCCTCCTGAAGTCTGCTTGAAGATAGCAGACCCGCCCTCCCCTGTCAAGTTGGCCCGGGGGTTAGGACTTTCCGGCTATCCCCCCGCTAATCCGGTCGGGGCGCCCGGCCGGTTCCGGGGCCGAAAGGGGGGAGCGCCGGGGGCCCCACGGCGGCCCGGTTTGACAGGGAAGTCCGGACGTATAATATAATCCCATTGAGGAAAGGCCCCTCAAGCCCGACAAGGAGGTTCAGTGACCGAAGTAATCGTTAGCGAACACGAGAGTTTCGACCAGGCCCTCAAGCGCTTTACCAAAAAGGTCCAGCAGGAAGGCATCCTGGCCGAGGCGCGCCGGCGCTCCCACTACGAACCGCCCAGCGTCAAGCGGAAGAAAAAGGCCGCGGTGAAGCGGCGCAAGAGCCTGCGCAACAGCGGCTAATCCCGGCGGTGCCGGGCCAGCCCCCAATGACCGAAGGCGGCCAGCAGCTCCAGGACCGCATCCAGGCTGACCTTCTCGAAGCCACCCGACGCCGGGATGCCATCGCCCGGGAGACCCTCCGGATGCTCCGCTCGGCCATCCGCTACGCCGAGGTGGAGCGGGGCCGTCGGCTTGAGGAGGCCGAGGTCTACGAGGTTATCGCCCGGCAGATCCGCCAGCGCCGGGAGAGCATCGCCGAATTCGAAAAGGGCGGCCGGCCAGACCTGGCCGCCAAGGAGCGCTCCGAACTCGAAATCCTCGAACGCTACCTGCCGGCCCAGCTCAGCCGGGAAGAGGTCGCCGAACTTGCCCGGCAGGTCATCGCCGAGGTCGGGGCCGCCGGGCCCCGCGATATCGGCAAGGTCATGGCCCGCCTGATGCCCAGGGTCAGGGGACGGGCCGAGGGCCGGCTGGTCAGCGCGGTGGTCCAGGAGCTGCTGGCCGGGGAAACCCCTTGACCCGGATGCAGCCACTGACCAGGGCCCTCCTCTTCTGGGCCGTCCTCTCGGCAAGCCTTACCCTAACCCTTGGAATCCAGTTTCTGCCGGGCCAGTTTCAGCTCCGGGAAGGGGACGTCGCCCGGCAGACCATTAAATCCCCCCGCCGGGTCCAGTTCGTAAGCCAGTTTCTCACCCATCAGGCCCGGGAAGAGGCCGCCGCCCGGGTGGCCGATATCTACGCCTACGACCCGGCCCTGGCCGGCCAGCAGCTCCAGCGGCTCCGCAACCTGAGCGACCAGATCACCGCCATCAGGCAGTCCACTAACCTTACGGCCGACGAAAAGCGGGCCCAGCTCGGCCGACTGCCTGAGTCCGGCCTTTCGGCCGAGGGTGTCCTGGCGGTGCTGGGCCTTTCCGAGGCCGAGTGGAATCAGGCCCGCAACGAGGCGGTCCGGCTGGTCTCGGAGGCGATGCGCAACCGGATTACCCCCGAGCAGGTTGCCGCCGTCCGGGAACAGCTCCCGGCCCAGCTAAGCCCCGGCCTTAGCCCCCTTCAGGCCCGGGTTGCGGTGGAGCTGGCCCGGGCCCACATCGCTCCCAACCTTACGGTGGATGCGGCCCAGACCGAGGCGGCCCGGGAGGCGGCCCGCCGGCGGGTGGAGCCGGTGGTGGTGACGGTTGAGGCCGGCGAGGTTATCCTGCGGGACGGGGAGGTGGCCAACCCCCTGGCCCTGGAAAGACTGGCCGCCACCGGCCTTTTAAGCGGCGGCATCGACCTTTACCAGCTGGGGTCGGTAGGCCTGATTTCGGCCGGCCTCGCCGCGGCCCTGGCCGGCTACCTGGCGGTCTTCGAGCCCCGGACCATCCTCTCAATCCGCAGGTTCGGCCTTATCACCGTCCTCATTGTCGGGGCGGTCCTGGCCGCCCGGCTGACCGTCCCGGGCCGGCCCTACTACGAGCTGGCCTTTCCGGCGGCCGCCGTCCCCATGCTGGCCGGGGCCCTTTTGGGGCCCGGGGTGGGGCTGGCCAGCCTGGCCACCCTGGCCGGGCTCTTAATGCTGGTGGGCTCGGGCACCCCCCAGCTGGCGGTTTTCACCCTGGCCACAGGCCTGGCGGGCTTGCTGGCCGCCCGGCCCAGCGCCCGCACCCAGCATTTCTTCCTGGCCGGACTGGGGGTCGCCCTGGCCGGCCTGGCGGCAACCCTGGGCTTTCGGCTCATCGTCCGGGACCTGGAGCCGATGAGCCTGGCCATCCTGGGCTTTCTCTGCCTGGTAAACGGGTTGCTTTCGGCTGCCCTGACGGTGGGGTCGCTGGCCGTGCTGGGCTATATCTTCGGCATAACCACCGGCTCCCACCTGCTCGAGCTGGCCGACCCCAACCAGCCCCTGCTGCGGCGGCTGCTGGCCGAAGCCCCCGGAACTTACTATCATTCCCTGATCGTCGGGAACCTGGCCGAGCGGGCGGCCGAGGCCGTAAAGGCCGACAAGCTGCTGGTCAGGGTTGGGGCCTATTACCACGATATCGGCAAGCTTTTGCGGCCCGGATTCTACACCGAGAATCAGGCCCTCGGGGAGAATATCCACGACCGGCTCCACCCCCGGGTCAGCGCCGAGCTTATCCGCGCCCACGTCGCCGACGGCCTGGAGCTGGCCCGGCGCCACCGCCTCCCCGGCCGGGTCCGGGACCTGATCGCCGAGCACCACGGGACGACCCTGATTCAGTATTTCTACCACCGGGCCAAAGAGCTGGGTTTGAACGTCTCCCCCGAAGAATTTCGCTACCCCGGCCCCAAGCCCCGCTCGAAAGAGGCCGCCATCTTAATGCTGGCCGACACCGTGGAGGCCACCGCCCGGAGCGCCCGCTCCCACACCCCCGAGGAGCTGGATGCCATCGTCGACCGGATGGTGGCCCTGCGCATCGCCGAGGGCCAGCTGGACGAGTGCGACCTGACCCTGGGGGATATCGAGCGGATCAAGCGGGCCCTGAAAGAGGGCCTGCGGGGAATCTACCATCCCCGAACCGAGTACCCGCCCCTGGAGACCCCCAAACAGCAACTCCCCGAACCCCACGACACCGAACGAACCTGACGGGATACCGGACCGGTGCGGCGAAGCCGAGTCCTGCGGGCGCTCTTAATCTGCCTGCTCGTACTGGCGGCCAGCAGCCCTCCGGTCAGGGCTCCGGCGAACGCCCCCAAGGCGCTTACCCCGCCGGAAGGGTATGGCCGGCCGACCGACCCTGCCCAGCCCGAGGCCCCGCCGCCCCAGGTGGTCATCCCGGCCAGCCATCAGCCCGGGGCCCCAGGTCCGGCGCCGGCCCCGGCGGCGCCCCGGCCGGCCCTCCGGGTTCCCATCCTTATGTATCACTACATCCGGGTTAACCCCAACCCTGTCGACCGGGTGGGGGCGGGCCTTTCGGTAAACCCCGACCTCTTTGCCCGGCAGATGGCCTACCTGGCCGAGGCCGGCTACACCCCGGTGACTTTAGAAGAGATTTACGCCGCCTGGACGGCCGGCGCCCCCCTGCCCCCCAAGCCCGTGGTTTTAACCTTTGACGACGGCTACCGGGACTTCTTTACGGCGGCCTACCCGGTCCTGAAGGCCCGCGGCTTTAAGGCCACCGTCTACGTCATCGCCGATTTTCTGGACCGGCCGGCCTACCTTACCTGGGAGATGCTTTCCACCCCTGGTTTCGGAGGGTCTGGTTGCCGTCGGCGCCCACACCCTCACCCACGTGGACCTTACGGCGGTCCCGCCCGACCGGGCCCGCCGGGAGGTCTTTTTAAGCAAACAGCGCCTCGAGGAGCGGCTGGGGGTGGCCGTTGGCGACTTTGCCTACCCGGCCGGCCGGTACAACCCGACGGTGGTGGGCCTGGTGGATGCGGCCGGCTACCGGACGGCGGTGACCACCCGCCCCGGAAACATTCTGCGGCTTGAAGAACGGCTCACGCTGCCCCGGGTCCGGGTGGACGGGCGGGAGGGGCTGGCCGAGTTCATCGCCCGGCTCCGGTAGGAGCCGGCTAGGCCTCCAGAATAATGGTCACCGGGCCGTCGTTAAAAATCTCCACCAGCATGTGGGCCCCGAAACGCCCGGTCTTCACCGTCAGGCCCAGCTCCCGGAGGCCCTCGGCGAAGCGGTTAACGAGGGGTTCGGCCTGCTCGGGCGGGGCCGCATTAACGAAAGAGGGCCGCCGGCCCCGGCTGGTGTCGGCCAGCAGGGTGAACTGACTTACCACCAGCACCTCGCCCCCGATATCCAGAACCGACCGGTTCATCCGGTCGGCCTCATCGGGGAAGATGCGCAGGTGGGCGACCTTATCGGCCAGCCGGCGGGCGCTGGCCTCCGAATCGTCCCGGGCCACCCCCACCAGAACAACGAGGCCCCGTCCGACCTCGGCGACCAGCTCGTCCCCGACCCGGACGGCGCCCCGGCTGACCCGCTGGACGACGGCCCGCAACTACGGTGTGGACTTATCTGCGGACTTGGATTCCGCACCGGCCTCGGCCCGGTCGGCTTTGGTCTCGGCCGGTTCCCCGACCTTGCCGTTCCCGGAGGCGGCGCTACCGCGGCCGTAATCGGTGCTGTAAAAGCCCCGGCCTTTGAACATGATGCTCACCGGGTAGAAGACCCGGTGGACGGCCCCCTGACAGTGGGGGCACTGGGAGACGGGGTCCTCGGTGATGCGCTGGAACCTTTCAAACCGGAAACCGCAGTGTTCACACAGGTACTCGTACGTCGGCATGGCCACCTACCTCGGGACCTTCCAGGCTACGCCGGACAAGGATTCACCTTAAAGATTATAGCCCATTTGGGCCGGGGCCCGGCCGGCGGCCGATGCCGGAGGGGCATCCACCCGGTGCTTGCAGCCCCGGGGGCCGGTATGCTATCTTTCGGCGGCAGATGGCGGGGACATACAGCCGGGCCGAAGGGAGCATCCTCCCCCTTTTCGCCTGGGCCCACTTCAGCCACCACCTGGCCGTCGGGGGCCTGCTACCCCTGCTTCCGGTGGTCCGGGATGAGTTCGGCCTAGATTATCTTCTCAGCGGAACCCTCGTATCCGGGTTTTCCCTGGCCTACGGCTTTGCGCAGGTTCCCCTGGCCTTTCTTATCGACCGCTACCGCCTGCGCAAGTCCCTCATCATCGCCCTGGGTCTTTTCGGGGCCGCCCTGGCATCCATCGGGGTTGGGTTCTCTGCCAGCTACGGGCAGATGCTGGCCCTGCTGGTTTTGATGGGCATCGCCGGGTCCACCTACCACGCCCTGGCCTCGTCGTTTCTTTCGGAATATTTCCCGGCCGACAGCCGGGGACGGTCCCTGGGCCTCCACGTGGTCGGGGGCAGCGCCAGCTTCATCGCCACCCCCGCCCTGGCCCTCGGCATTTTAAACCTGACCGGGTCCTGGCGGGCGGCCTTTATCGGCCTGGGCCTGCCCGCCCTCGCCGCCGGCCTGCTCCTTATCTGGCTTGCCGCCGGCCGGGAAAAGGTGATGGTCAGCAGTCGGCCCCGGGTTCCCAGCCTGCCCATCCTCGAGGTTCTTCGCCTCATCGGCCTGCTGGCGGTCATTGCGGCGGTCATGCAGGTGGTTACCGGCGGCATAAACACCTTTCTGCCCCTCTACCTGGTGGACCGGCACGGGGTTCCCCGGGAGCTGGCGGGCATCGCCGTGGGCCTGGTGGCCGGGGCCGGGATTGTCGGGGCCCCGGTGGGTGGGGCCCTCTCCGACCGGGTCGGCCGCAAACCGGTCATCCTCCTTTCGGTCCTCCTCTCCGGACCCCTGCTCTATCTCATTACCTTGGCCCCCCACGGGGCCGCCCTTTACCTGCTTATTGTCCTTTACGGCCTGGCCATCAGCATGCGCATGCCCACAATGGAATCCCTTATCGCCGACGTGGTCCCGGCGGCCCGGCGGGCGACGGTCCTGAGCGCCTATTACTTCCTGGCCAACGAGGTCTCGGGGGTCGCCACCCCCCTCATCGGCCTGCTGGGCGACCTGACCGACCTCAACACCGCCTTCGTGGTGCTGGCGATTTTCTCCATTGCGGCCGGGGGCCTGGCGGCCCTTCTGCGGGGCGGCAAGGAGGGAACGGCTTCCGAGGCGGGAGCGTAGGCGGGGCTGTGGACGGGTTTAAGGATTACTTTATCGCCGAGTTTGTCGAAGAGTACGTCTCGGGGATTATAACCCGGCGGGAAGCCCTCCGGAAACTGGCGGCCGTTACCGGGTCGGTGGCCGCGGCTAGCAGCATCCTGGCCGCCTGCGCCCCAGGCCCGCCGCCTACCCAGCCCGTCCCGACCCCGGCACCTACCCCGCAACCCACTCCCCGGCCCGGGGTTACGGTCCCGCCGGACGACCCGACCATTGAGGTGGCCGATGTAAGATTTCCGGCCGAGGACGGGGCGGCCGTTATGGCCTACCTGAGCCGGCCCCGGGGGGCTGGGCCCTTCCCGGCGGTGATGGTCTGCCACGAGAACCGGGGACTGGTCGAGCACATTAAAGACGTCACCCGGCGGCTGGCCAGGGCCGGTTACGTGGGCCTGGCCCCGGACCTCCTATCCCGGGAGGGTGGGACCGACCGGCTGGACGGCGCCCAGATCCCCGGGATTTTAAGCAACACGCCCCCGGCCCGCTTCGTCCAGGATTTCCAGGCCGCCTTTAATTACCTTCAGGCCCAGCCCTTCGTCCGCCGGGACCGGGTCGGGATGGTCGGGTTCTGCTTCGGGGGCGGGGTGACCTGGCGGGTGGCCACCAAACTGCCCGGCCTCCGGGCGGCGGTGGTCTTTTACGGCCCCAATCCGCCCCTGGAAGACGTGCCCGGCATTCAGGCGCCGGTGCTGGCCATTTACGCCGAGCGGGATAACTTTGTAAACCCGGGCATACCCGCCATTGAGAACGCGATGCGCCAGCACAACAAAGTTTTCGGGCGGGTCGTCTACCCAAATACGGAGCACGCGTTTCATAATGATACGGGGCCGCGGTACAACGCCGAGGCGGCCCGGGATGCCTGGGCCAGAACCCTGGCCTGGTTTGAACGATACTTAAAGGCCTGAGCCGGGAAACCGGCCCGGCAAGGGCGGGAGGTGGTTGGGATGACGGCAGAAAGCAAGGCGGCGGTCCGGTCGGTGAAGATCCCGGCCGGTCGGGTCGAGCTGGCCGGGGACCTGGTGGTTCCGGCCGGGGCGTCGGCCCTGGTTATCTTCGCCCACGGCAGCGGCAGCAGCCGCTTCAGCCCCCGCAACCGGTTCGTGGCCGGGGTCCTCAACCAGGCCGGCTTTGCCACCCTCCTCTTCGACCTGCTCACCCCGGCCGAAGAGGACCTAGACCGGGCCTCGGGCCGCTATCGGTTCGATATTCCCCTGCTGGCCGCCCGGCTCGAGGCCGCCACCCTCTGGGCCCGGCAGGAGCCGGGACTGGCCGACCTTAAGTTCGGCTACTTCGGGGCCAGCACCGGGGCGGCGGCCGCCCTCATCGCCGCCGCCAACCGGCCCGAAGAGGTCGGGGCCATCGTTTCCCGGGGCGGCCGGCCCGACCTGGCCGCCGAATACCTCGACCGGGTCCGGGCCCCAACCCTGCTCATCGTCGGGGGAAACGACCCCATCGTCTTAGAGCTTAACCGGCAGGCCCTCCGGCGCTTCAGGTGCGAGGCCCGACTGGAAGTCGTCCCCGGCGCCGGCCACCTCTTCGAGGAGCCCGGGGCCCTGGAGCGGGTGGCCGAGCTGGCCCGGGACTGGTTTAAAACCCACCTGCTGGGGGCCGAGGACCGGGCCGGGTAGACGGCGGACGGGCGGTTGTGCCATTATTCCAACGTGAACGGCCCTTATGAGCGGCTTTGACGTCCTGTGGTCGCCCTGGCGGATGCAGTACATTCAGGCGGCCCGTGAACCGGGCGGTTGCTTTCTCTGCGAAAAGGCCGGCCAGGAGGCCGCCCACGACCGGGACAACCTGATCCTTTACCGGGGGGCCCGGGCCTTCGTCATCATGAACCTTTACCCTTACAATCCCGGCCACCTGATGGTGGTCCCGTACGACCACCGGCCCAACCTGACCGACCTTACCCCCGAGGTCAGGTGCGAGCTTATGGAGCTTTTAACCCTCTGCCTTAAGGTGCTGGCCGAGGCGATGCGACCCGACGGCTACAACCTGGGGGGCAACATCGGCCGGGTATCGGGGGCCGGGGTGGCCGACCACGTCCACCTGCACGTGGTGCCCCGCTGGGAAGGGGATACGAATTTTATGCCCATCCTGAGCCACACCCGGGTTATGCCCGAGGGCCTCCTCACCACCTACGACCGGCTCCGACCCCTCTTTGAGGCCGCCGGGGCCGGCTAGGGGTCCGGTTCTTCGGCCAGCCGCCGAAGGCCTTCGGCCGTCAGCCGGTAGGTAAGCCAGTCGTCCAGGCGGGTTGCGCCCAGGCCCTCGTAGAAGCTTATGGCCGGCCGGTTCCAGGCCAGCACCAGCCACTCCATCCGGCCGCAGCCCCTTCGGCGGGCCTCCCGGGCCAGGGCCCGCATCAGGGCCCGTCCCACGCCTTGCCCCCGGGCCTCCGGCCGCACAAAAAATGTCCTCTAAATAAAGCGTCGGCCTCGCCAGAAAGGTCGAATACGCCCAGAAGTAAGCCGCATACCCGACCGGCCGGCCGTCCAGCTCCGCCAGCAAAACGTTAATCCTGGGCGGGGTTGCCAGGGCGTCGGCGGCGAGCCGACGGCGGGCCTCGGGGTCCGGCCGGGGAAGCCCCTCATAATCGGCCAGGGCATCAGCCAGGTCAAGAAAAACCCCGACGTCCGCCGGGGTTAAAGGCCGAATGCTTGCCTGCAGGTCCACGCTCTTATTATAGCCCGGCGGGGCCGGAAGCCGGGATGGTATAATCTAAAGGTCCGATGGCCCACCGACCCCGCATCGGCATTACTGCCGGTTCCGACGGCCTTGCCGAAAACGGCACCCCCCGCCGCTGGCTGAGCCGCTACATCCGGGCGGTGGAGGCGGCCGGGGCTGAGGCGGTTATTTTAAAGCCCGGCGACGGCCCCGCCGAGGGCCTCCTTAAGGGGCTTGGGGGCGTGCTCTTTACCGGCGGGCCCGACGTCGACCCCAAATACTACGGTGAGGCGGTGGACCCCGAGGCCGGGGTCGAAATCGACCCGGAGCGGGACGAATTCGAGCTTCCGCTGGCCCGCCTCGCCCTGGAGCGGGACCTGCCCGTTCTGGGGATCTGCCGGGGGCTGCAGCTTTTAAACGTGGTCCTGGGCGGCCGGCTTATTCAGGACCTGCCCGGCCACCGGGCCGACTCGGACGGCCGCTCGGCCTTCCACGGCCTTCGGCTGGACCGTTCCGGTCCCCTGGCCGCAATCCTCGGCCCCGAAGGGGAAGGGCCCGTGAACAGCCGCCACCACCAGGGGGTGGGGCCGGCGGGGCTGGCCGACCTTCTGGTTCCGGCGGCCTGGGCCGAAGCCCGGCTCCGAACCGGCGAGGCCGTCGACCTGGTCGAGGCCTTCTACGGCCGGGGATTCCGCTGGCTCTTTGCCGTCCAGTGCCACCCTGAGCGAGCCGACGAGGTTCCGGCCGGGTACCGCAACCTTTTTGCCGCCTTCGTCGAGGCCGCCCGAAAGGCCGGCTAAACCCAGCCCGAAGGATGAGGTGACAATCCGCCCATGGAAATCGGGACCGTTCGCGTCGTCTCCATCGAAGAAGAAATGAAGGGCTGTTACCTCGATTACGCGATGAGCGTAATCGTGGCCCGGGCCCTGCCCGACGTCCGGGACGGCCTTAAGCCCGTCCAGCGCCGGGTTTTATACACCATGCACGATATGGGCCTGGGACCCAACAGCCCCCACCGCAAGAGCGCCAAGATCGTCGGGGAAGTCCTGGGAAACTTCCACCCCCACAGCCCCGAGGCCGTCTACGAGGCCATGGTCCGGATGGGGCAGGACTTCGTCATGCGCTACCCCCTGGTGGACGGCCAGGGCAACTTCGGCAGCATCGACAACGACCCCCCGGCCGCGATGCGCTACTGCGTCACCGGGGATACCCTGGTGGTGACCGACCAGGGGCTGGTGCGCATCGACCGGCTCGGCCCGGAATCGGGTGAAGATGTCAGCCTGCGGGTCCTTTCGGCCGGGGCAGAGGTGAACACCGCCAGCAAGTGGTTTGACTGCGGCCCATTCCCCACCTGGCGGGTACGCACCCGGCACGGATACGAGGTTACGGCCACCGCCAACCATCCCCTTTTGGCCTGGGCGCCGGGGGAAGATGGCCGGGGTACCTTCATCTGGAAAACCGTGGCCGAGCTGCGGCCCGGCGACTGGCTGGTGCTGGACCGGAGCGGACGGCTCTGGCCCGAAGAGGAGGTCGACCTGCGCCCTTACCACCCGTCGCCATCGGTCGCCCGCAACCACCCCCTCCCCGAGCGGCTTAACGAGGACCTGGCCTTCATCCTCGGGGCCCTGGTGGCCGAGGGAACTTTCCGGTCGACGCTGGTGGAGTTTACCAATGTCCCGGGCGAATTTGCCGACGCCTTTCAGGCCGCCTGGTCTCGGGTGTTTCCGACCTGTCGCCTTCACACCTTCCTCCGGCAGCCCTCGAGCTATGGTCGGAAGCCCTTCTGGCAGATGCAGGTCGTGGGCCGCCGGGTAATCGAATTTTTAAAAAACCTCGGCCTTAACGGCAAATCCAACACCCGGCTCATCCCGGAGGTGGTTCTCCGCTCGCCCCGGAGGGTGACCGCCGCCTTCCTACGGGCCCTCTACGAGGGGGATGGGGCGGTGGAGCGGTCGGGCCGGAGTCTGCTCCGGGTAAGCCTTTGCGCCCGGAACCGGGAACTCTTAAAACAGGTCCAGACCCTCCTGCTCAGGTTCGGGGTCGTCTCCACCCTGGGCGAGGACCGGACCCGGGGCACCCATCGGCTCCTCATCCTCGGGCTGGATAACCTGAGGCGTTTCAGGGACGAAATTGGCTTTGTTTCGGCGGCAAAGGCCCAGGCGCTGGCCGAGGCGATCGCCCTTCATTCCGGCCAGGCCCTGTCCCGGACCGACTATGTGCCCTTGCTGGGGAAGTTGGTGCGGGCCCACGCCCGGTACGGCCACCGGGAATGGGCGGCAAAACATAACTTCGACCGGCCTGGGCGGCTGGTTGCCGCCCTGCCCCGCCTCCAGGAGGCCCTGGCCCCGGAGCTGGCCGAATGGGTCGGGGAAGTGGCTCGACTGAGGTACTTCTTCGACCCGGTGGTTGCCGTTGAGCCGGCGGGGGAACAGCCGGTCTATTCCCTTCGAGTTGACAGCCGGTGTCACTCTTTCGTTGCCAACGGATTTATCAACCACAACACCGAGGCCCGGCTGGCCCCCATGGCCGTGGAGATGCTGGCCGACATCGACAAGGAGACCGTCGACTTCGTGCCCAACTACGACGGCACCAACCGGGAGCCGTCGGTCCTGCCGGCCCGCATCCCCAACCTGCTGGTTAACGGCTCCAACGGCATCGCCGTCGGGATGGCCACCAGCATCCCGCCCCACAACCTGACCGAGGTCTGCAATGCCCTTATCTACCTGCTCGACCACCCCCAGGCGACCCTGGACGAGCTTTTAAAGTTCATTAAGGGGCCGGATTTTCCCACCGCCGGCATCATCCTGGGGGCCGAGGGGATCAAGGCGGCCTATTCCACCGGCCACGGCCGGGTTGTCATCCGGGCCAAGGCCCAAATCGAGCCGGCCCGGGGCGGCCGGGAGCAGATCGTCGTCACCGAGCTTCCCTACCAGGTAAATAAGGCCGCCCTCATCGAGCGCATCGCCGACCTGGTGCGGGAGCATAAGGTGGAGGGCATAACCGACATCCGGGACGAGTCCGACCGGGAGGGCATCCGGGTGGTCATTGAGCTACGGCGGGAGGCCGACGCCCGCAAGGTCTTAAACGCCCTCTATAAATACACCGCGATGCAGACGGCCTACTCGATAAACATGCTGGCCCTGGTGGACGGCCAGCCCCGGGTGCTCACCCTTAAGGGCCTCCTTCAGAACTTCCTGGCCCACCGCCGGGGGGTGGTCCGGCGCCGGACCGAGTTCGAACTGCGCCGGGCCGAGGAGCGGGCCCACATCCTGGAAGGCCTTAAAATCGCCCTCGAAAACCTGGACGAGGTTATCGGCATCATCCGGCGGGCCCAGAACGCCGAAACCGCCCGAAACCGGCTGATTTCAACCTTTAAGCTCACCGAGGCCCAGGCCGAGGCGATCCTGGCCATGCCCCTGCGCCGCCTGGCCGCCTTAGAGCGCAAGAAGATCCTGGAAGAATACGCCGAACTGCAGGCTACCATCAAAAAGCTCCGGCAGATCCTGGCCGACCCGAAGCAGGTCGACCAGGTTATCCGGTCGGAGCTGGAGGAGGTCAAAACCAAGTACGGGGATAAGCGGCGGACCCGCATCGTCCTGGAAGAGGCGGCCGAGCTCACCGAGGAGGACCTGGTGCCCGACCAGGAGGTGGTCATCACCATCACCCAGCGGGGCTACATTAAGCGGCTGCCGCCGGAGACCTACCGGGCCCAGCGGCGGGGCGGCCGGGGGGTTGCGGCCACGGTAGTGCGGGAAGACGACGCCCTGCGCCACCTGCTGGTGGCCAGTACCCACGACTACCTGCTACTTTTCAGCAACCGGGGCCGGGCCTTTGCCGTCCGGTGCTTCGACGTCCCCGAGGCTGGCAAGCAGGGCCGGGGCGTGCCCCTGGTAAACCTGGTCGGCCTGGAGTCCGGGGAGACGATAACGGGCCTGGCGGCGGTGCGGGAGTTTAACGGGGACCTGTCCCTGGTCCTGGCCACCCGCCGGGGCGAGGTTAAGCGGCTCAGCCTGGGCGAATTTGCCAACTGCCGGCCCTCCGGCCTTAACGGAATGGCCCTCGAGCCCGGGGATGAGCTGGGCTGGGTGCGCCTGGCCCCCGAGGACGCCGACCTTATCCTCGTGACAAAACAGGGCAAGGCCCTCAGGTTTGCGGCCGCCGAGGTCCGCCGGTCGGGGCGGGGATCGGGCGGGGTGAGGGGGATCCGCCTCGACGACGGCGACGAGGTGGTCGGCCTCGAGGTGGCCCGGCCCGAGGCCAGCCTGCTGGTGGTGAGCGAACGGGGCTACGGCAAGCAGACGGCCCTGGCCGAATACCCGGCCCACGGGCGGGGAACCGGCGGGGTGACGACTTTTAAAGTGGGCGGCCGCACCGGACCCGTGGCGGCCTGCACCCTCCTCTACCCCGGGGCCGAGGTGCTTCTTGTCTCCGAAGGCGGAATCATCGTCCGGATACCGGCCGACGAGGTCCCGACCCAGGGCCGGGCCACCCAGGGGGTCCAGCTGATGCGGGTCGGGGAGAAGGACCGGCTTTGCGGGGTGGCCGTGCTTAACGGGGCCGGGCCCCGCCGGCCCAAGGCGACCTCCTGAGGGGGCGGCCCATGGCCCGGGGCGCCTACGTGGCCATCATCGGGGGCGGGGCCATCGGGGCCAGCATCGCCTACCACCTGGCCAGGGCCGGCTGCCCGGACGTGGTCCTATTCGAGCAGGGGACCGTCGGGGCGGCCACCACCAGCAAGGCGGCCGGGGGCATCCGGGCCCAATTTGCCACCGAGGCGGAAATCTGGTTCTCTTTGCGGAGCATGGAGTTTTTCGGCCGCTTCCGGGAGGAGATGGGGGCCGACTGCGGCTACCGGCAGGTGGGCTATCTTTACCTGCTCACCTCCCCGGAGCTGGTGGAGGAGCACCGGCGGCGCATCGCCCTGCAGAACCGGCTCGGGGTTCCCTCCCGGCTAATATCCCCCGAAGACGCGGCCGAAATCGTGCCGGAGCTTCGGGTCGACGATGTGCTGGCCGCGGCCTGGTGTCCCACCGACGGCTACGCCAGCCCCCACGAGGTGGTTCAGGCTTACGTGGCCCAGGCCCGGCGCCGGGGCGTAAAAATCCTTGAGGGGGTTCGGGTGGCCGGCCTCGAGGTGGCCGACGGGCGAATCCGGGCGGTTTTAACCCCCGAAGGCCGGTTCGAGGCCCACCACGTGGTGAACGCCGCCGGACCCTGGGCCGGGGAGGTGGGGGCCATGGCCGAGGTCGAAATCCCGATAATGCCCCGCCGCCGCCACATCTTCGTGACCGATTCCTTCCCCTGGATAAGGCACCCGACCCCCCTGGTCGCCGACCTGGGGTCGGGGTTTTACTTCCGGTCGGACCAGGACCGCATTTTGATGAGCCCCGGGGATGAGGGGGTCGTTCCCGACTTTGAGGCGGCGGTGGACTGGTCCATTCTGCCCGAACTGGTGGAGAAGGCGGTCCGCCGGGTCCCCATCTTTGAGCGGGCCGCCATTAAGACGGGCTGGGCCGGGTTGAGGCCCCTAACCCCCGACGGCCGGGCGGTCGTGGGCCGGGCGCCGGGCTTTGAAAACTTCTGGCTGGCCGTGGGATTCTGCGGCCACGGGTTTCAGCACAGCCCGGCCGCCGGGATGGTCATGGCCGACCTGATCCTAAAGGGCGCGGCCCCGGTGGACCTTTCGGTCCTCAGCCCGGAACGTTTTCGGTCCCGGCCGGCGGAGCGTCGGGAGCCGGCCCCCGATTAGCCGGGGCGGCCGCCCGCCGGTCCGGCCACCGGTGCCGCCGGCCCCGGTCCTTGGGCCGGACCTTCTGAGCCCGACGCTGTCGGTAGGCCGCCAGCCACTGCCGGCCGGCGTCGGTAATGACCAGCACCGGCTCGTCGCCCACCTGCTCGACCCGAACCAGATTTTCCCGCTCAAGCTCCTGCCGAAGGTCGGCGTCAAAGCGCAGGGCCAGGGGGATGTCCATCATCCGCTTAAGGTCGCTTTCCACCAGCCGGCCCCACCGGTCCAGAATCCTTAAAAGCTCGGCCCGCACCTGGTCGGGCCTGAACCTGCCGTTGCGAATTCCCATGTTGTTATTAAGCTGCGTTTCGGATTATGGCTTTCCAACCTATTGTGCGACGGCCGACCCGGCCGGGTCAAGGGGGAGCCGGGCCTGGGGCGGCCGACCTCCCCGCCGGTGGGGGGCGGCCGCCGGCAGTGTTATAATGCTGGTGGGCGCGGCAAAAGGCTTACCCAGACCCGCCTGACCAGACCCCAGGACCCGGGTAGCCGCGTCTTAAGTTAAAAATCTCGTGCCTAAATCGGAGTTCAGCCCGTGAAGGTCACCACCGAAAAGGTCGGCGAAGCCCAGGTTGCTTTAAACGTCGAAGTTGACCGGGCCTTATTCGAGGACGCCAGGCGGAAGGTTTACCGGCGTCTCGTCGGGTCGATTCGGATTCCGGGTTTTCGGCCGGGCAAGGCCCCCATCCAGGTTGTTGAGCGGTTCGTGGGCCGGGAGGCCTTTATGGAAGAGACCCTCAACGACCTGGCCCCCCGGATTCTGGAGCAGGTCCGGGCGGTCGAGGGGCTGGATATTCTGGCCCGCTCGGCGGTGGAGGTTGCCCAGCTGGAGCCCCTCACCATCCGGATGGTGGTCCAGCTCAAGCCCAAGGTGGAGCTGGGCGACTACCGCTCGGTGCGGGTCGAGCGGCCGGAAGTGACGGTGACCGAAGCGGAGCTGGCCCAGCAGCTCGAAGACCTGCGCCGGCGCTACGCCACCCTCGAGCCTGTTGACCGTCCGGCCGAGCCGGGCGACCGGGTCGTGGCCGACGTCGTCCTCTACGTGGACGAGGCCGAGTTTCTCCGCCGGGAGGGCTACGAGCTGGTTGTCGGCCAGGATGCGGCCCTCTTCCCACCCGGCTTCGGCGGCCAGCTGGTCGGTCGGGCCAAGGGCGAAACCTTCGAGGTTACCCTCACCTACCCGGAGGACTTCCAGGTGGGGCAGCTGGCCGGCAAAACGGCCCGGATCCAGGTTACGGTTAACGAGGTGAAGGTTGAGCGGCTGCCGGACCTGGACGACGAGTTTGCCCGCACGGTTGCCGAAGAGTTTGAAACCCTGGACCGGCTCCGGGAGCACATTCGGTCGGAGTTGCTCCGCCAGCGGCAGGAGCAGGCCGAAGAGGAGTACCGGCGGCGGGTGCTGGAGGCGGTCATCGCCGGCGCCGCCGTCGAGATTCCCCCGCTGATGGTGGAACAGCAGGTGGAGCGGATGGTGGAGGACCTGGCCGACCGGCTGGCCCAGATGCGCCTCAACCTGACCCAGTACCTGCGGGGGACCGGCCGGACCGAAGAGCAGCTCCGGGAGGAGTTCCGGCCCCAGGCCCGCCGGCTCCTTCTCGAACGGCTGGTGCTGGAGGCGGTGGCCGAGGCCGAGGGGATCGGGGTTACGGACGAGGAGATTCGGGCCGAGGCGGCCCAGATGGGGGTGCCGGTGGACGAGGCCGAGGACCGGCTGACCAGGCTCTTTACCCAGGGCGGGGGCCGTGATTACCTGGCGAATATCATCCGGCGGCGCCGGGCGCTGGAGCGGCTGGTAGCCATTGCCAGCTCCCCGGCCGAGGCGGCCGCCGAAACCGAAAAAAGCGAGGGGAACGGAGATGACGAAGGGACCGTATCTGCCTGAAATTCATTCGGCTATCATCCCCATGGTCATCGAGCAGACGGGCCGTGGGGAAAGGGCGTACGATATCTTTTCATTACTGCTTAAGGAGCGGATCATCTTTCTCGGAACGCCCATCAACGACCAGGTTGCCAACCTGATCATTGCCCAGCTCCTTTACCTGGACCGGGAGGACCCGGAAAAGGATATCCACCTTTACATCAGCTCGCCCGGCGGCGTAATTACGGCCGGCCTGGCCATCTACGACACGATGCAGCTCATCCGGCCGGACGTTCAGACCATCTGCGTGGGCATGGCCGCCAGCATGGCCACGGTGCTCCTGGCCGCCGGGGCCAAGGGCAAGCGGTTTGCCCTGCCCCACTCCACCATCCACATGCACCAGGCCCAGGTGGGTAGCATCGGGGGGGCGGCGGCCGACGTGGAGATTATGGCCAAGGAGATCCTGCGTCAGCAGGACCAGATCCGGCGCATCTTGGCCTACCACACCGGCCAGCCGCTGGAGCGGATTATCCAGGACACCGACCGGGACTTCTTCATGACGCCCGAGCAGGCGGTCGAGTACGGTATCATCGATGAGGTCTTGACGAAACCGGGCCGGGGCGCCTAGTATTACAGAGAAGTCGGAGTCGAGGATGTCGAACTCACGCAACTCACGGGTCCAGTATCACTGCTCCTTCTGCGGCAAGAGCCAGGACCAGGTTCGGCGGCTCATTGCCGGGCCGGGGTCGGTCTTCATCTGCGACGAATGCGTCGACCTCTGCCGGGAGATCATCGACGAGGAGGGGGCCCCGCCCCCGAAGCCCCGGGGGGTTCCCACTAACATCCCGACCCCCCGCCAGATCTACGAACAGCTCAGCCAGTACGTGATCGGGCAGGAGCGGGCCAAGAAGGTCCTTTCGGTGGCCGTCTACAACCATTACAAGCGGATCCTGATGGGCGGCCAGATCGACGACGTGGAGCTCCAGAAGAGCAACATTCTGCTCATCGGCCCCACCGGCTGCGGCAAGACACTGCTGGCCCAGACCCTGGCCAAAATCCTGGACGTGCCCTTCACCATCGCCGATGCCACCTCCCTGACCGAGGCTGGCTACGTCGGCGAGGATGTGGAGAACATCCTGCTCCGGCTCATTCAGGCGGCCGACTACGACCTGGCCCGGGCCGAGCGGGGCATCGTTTACATTGACGAGATCGACAAGATCGCCCGCAAGGGCCCGAACCCCTCCATCACCCGGGACGTCTCCGGGGAGGGGGTCCAGCAGGCCCTGCTGAAGATCCTGGAGGGGACCATCGCCAACGTCCCGCCCCAGGGGGGCCGCAAGCACCCCCACCAGGAGTTCATCCAGATAAACACCCAGAATATCCTCTTTATCTGCGGCGGGGCCTTTGAGGGGCTTGATAAGATCATTGCCCGCCGCCTTAACAAGGACCGGCGGATCGGGTTCACGGCCGTCAACGAGAAAAAGCGGACGCCGGAGACCGTGGACGAACTGCTGCGCCAGGTTACCCCCGACGACCTGCTGGAATTCGGCCTGATCCCCGAATTTATCGGCCGGCTGCCCATCATCGTAACCTTAGAAAGCCTCAACAAAGAGGCCCTTGTCCGGATTCTGACCGAGCCGAAGAACGCCGTCGTCAAGCAGTATCAGAAGATCTTCGCCCTGGACAAGGTGGAGCTCATCTTCACCCCGGACGCCCTTGAGGCGGCGGCCGAAGAGGCCCTCCGGCACAAGACCGGGGCCCGGGGGCTCCGCACCATCATCGAAGACGTCCTCCTCGACGTAATGTACGAGCTTCCGTCCAGGCCGGACGTGCGCAAGTGCATCATCAACGCCGATACCATCCTCAAGCGAACCCAGCCCATCCTGCTTAACCGCTACGACCGGCCGGTAACCACCGAGCCGGTGGACGAATCGGCCTGATAAGGGAGGGCCTGCGGTTTCCGGACGGACCCTTTTGGGTCCGTCCGGCGTTTTTAAGCGGGCCCCCCGAGCCAGCGGCTTTCTAAGGCCGCCAGCGTCCCGCCCGCCTTTAGCCTCTGAAGGGCCCCTTCCACCCGGTCGTAGAGGGTCCGGGCGTCGGCCCGGAGGAGCAGGGCCAGGGGCCGGGGGATGAGGGGGTTGGGTTCGATGACCAGCCCTGGGTTAAGGCTTAAAGCCTGCCGGGCGGCCACGTAGTTCAACACCGCCGCCCCCACCTCCCCGCCGGCCAAAGCCCGGGCCAGCTCCCGGGCCGAACCGAAAGGGATCGGCTCCAGGCCGTGCCGCCGGGCCGCCTCCCGGGCCGCCCCCTCGGCCTCGCCGGCCGCCTCAAAGCCCAGCCGGTCGGGCCGGCCGGAGGCCGACCGGACGAGAAAATACCCGACGTCGATGTAGGGGCTTGTAAACGCAAAGTCTTTTTCGTGCTCGGGGCCGGGGTTGAGGCCGGCGGCCAGGTCGGCCCGGCCGGTAAGGACCAGGTCGGCGACCACCTCGATGGAGTCCAGGATAAACTCGGGCCGGAGGTTAAGTTCGGCCGCCAGCCGGCGGCAGAGCTCCGGCTCGAAGCCGACGGGCTCCCCGGCCGAGTCCAGGTCCGAAAGGGGCGGGTAGCTCGGGTCGAGGGCAACCCGCAGCCGGCCCGAAGCCCGAACCCTTTCCCAGCTCGGGTCGGGGGTGGCCGGGCGGCAGGCGGCCAGGACGGCTCCCCCCACGAGGGCCTTAAGAAACCGGCGCCGGGATACGGCCGGACTCAGGCGGCTTCCCCCACGAAGGTGAAGTCGACCTCGAGGCGGATATTATCTTCGACGCTTAAGACCACCGCCACCCGGGGCACCTGCATGTTGAAATCCTCAAACTTAAAGCTGGTGGTGGCCGTCCCGGTCACCCGGTTTCCGTCGAACCTGGCCGTGACATCCCAGGTGACGGGCCGGGTCGTGCCGTGAATGGTCATATCGCCCACCAGCTGGAATGTAGCCTCCCCCGAGGTCGGCAAGGGCCAGCGCAGGCCCCGGGCCTCCCGGGGAAGGAATTCGGCCGTCGGATAGCGGTCCACCTCGAGGGTGTTCCTTCGGATGAAGTTATCCCGACGCGCCTGGTCGCTTCGCAGGGTTCTGAGGTCCACGGTGACCTTCGAGGCCGGGCTGATAATGGAGCCGTCGGCGGCGAAGGCAACGGTTCCGGAGATGGCCTGGGTGCGGCCGACGGCGTCGCTGGGGAACGGCAGGGCGGCCAGCTGCTCCCGGACCCGGTAGCGGGCCTCGCTCTGGTCGGGGACGATGCGGAAGGTGACGGCCGCCGCCGGACGGGAGTCAGGGGCCGTCGCCGACGTTCCGGCCGGGGCGGTGGGGGTTGGGGTTGCGGCCTGCGGCCGGCTACAGGCGGCTAGAACCAGGCTAACCATAACCAGCGTTGGCAAAAACAACCAGGTCCGTATCCGGGCCACTTTAGAACATCCTCCTTATTCCGGGCAGTGCGGGCCTTCGATTAGAAAAATTAGCATACCCAGTCGAAGGGCCGGTTAAGTGGGGGTAAAATCGGGGTTAATCCTGATTTCAGCCCTTCCGCGGCATCGGGACCGGGCGTGGGCTGGTGGGAGATGGGCTTTTCGCGGCTGATTTATCTCGCCAAAAGCCGGAAGGCCAGGTTTGTGCTGGCCCTGGCCTGGGGCTTTTCAACACGAGCCAGGCTATTTTGTCGGGTCTTTGACGATACCAGGACGGCGGTTGAATCCGGCGTGGGTGCGATCTTATCAGCCGTTTCATCGTCGTGGGCTTTGTTGGCGGCCTTGGGGTTGCCCTTTTTCGCTCCTGGGAGCTTACCCTGGCAATTGGACTCGTCAGCGGAGTTATTATCTACCGGTCCCGCCGGTTCGGGGCAAAAGTTCGGGCGGGCTCGGCGGCCGAGCAGGAGCATTCGTTTGTTTAACGCCTAGGCCGGGGCACCCTTGAGGGCCCGCCAGAGGCGCTCGGGGGTGATGGGCAGTTCGGTGACCCGGACCCCCACCGCATCCCGGACGGCGTTGGCTACCGCCGCCGGCCCCGGAACGATGGGGGGCTCCCCAACCCCCCGGGCCCCAAAGGGGCCCAGCTCCGACGGCACCTCCACCAGCTCCACCTCAAAGCCGGGCACATCCAGCGCCCGGGGGAGGGCGTACTCTAGGAACGTCCCGGTTATAAGTTCGCCCTGCTCGTCGTAAACCAGCTGTTCCATCAGGGCCCAGCCCAGGCCCTGGGTCGCCCCGCCGTGGACCTGGCCCTCAATCGTCAGGGGGTTGATGGCCCGGCCCACATCCTGCACCGCCAGGAACCGGACGGGCTTCACCAGCCCGGTCTCCGGGTCGACTTCCACCTCCACCACCTGGGCCGTAAAGGCCGGCGCCTGCCGGCCGATGCTCGATTCCCCCTCGGCGACGATGGGCGCAAGGCCCCGCTGGCCGGCAAAGGTCTTCTGGCCCAGCTCCTCAAGGCTCATTCCCCGCCCCGGAACACCCCGCACCGAAACGAAGCCGTCCTTAACCTCCAGGTCTTCGGGGTTGGCTTCCAGGTACTCGGCGGCCGCCCGCAGAATCTTTTCCCGGGCCGCCTGGGCCGCCCGGACCACCGCCGCCCCGACGGTGTAGGTTATTTTACTGCCCCCGCTGGCCCCGGCAAAGGGCCCCAGGGCGGTATCCCCGGAGACTATCCGAACCTTCTCCGGGGGAAGCCCCAGAATTTCGGCGGCCAGCAAGATGAAGGCCGTATCCGTGCCGTTGCCCAGGTCGATGGAGCCGACGTGGAGCTGAAGGGTGCCGTCCTCCTCCAGGCGGCAGACGGCGGTGGCCGGGCCGAGGCCCCCCGGCCAGCCCCCCAGGGCCAGGCCGACTCCCCGCCCGGCCCCCCGGCCCCGGTCCCGCCAGATGGGGTGGTCCCGGACGGCCGCAAGGCAGGCCGCCGCCCCGACCTCGGGCCAGCGCCGGTCGGTGGCCGCCGGGAACCGGTCGCCCTTGCCGGCCACGTTGCGGAGCCGAAATTCCAGGGGATCCAGGCCCAGCCGCCGGGCCAGCTCGTCCATCTGCGACTCGACGGCAAAGGTCGCCTGGGGGGCGCCGGGCGCCCGGTAGGCCCCGGTGGCCGCCTTGTTGGTCAGGACCTCCCAGGTTCGAATCCGGAGGTTAGGCCAGCGGTAGTAGCCCCCCAGCAGCATCGCCATTATGCCGGAAAGTCCGGCCCGGTAGACGCCCGAATCGATGTAGATGTCGGCATCCAGGGCGGTAAGGGTGCCGTCCCGGCGGACGCCGGTCTTGAGGCGGATGATGGTGCCGGGGGCGGGGGTTGTGGCCAGGAAGTCTTCGGCCCGGGTGAGGGCAACCAGCACCGGCCGCCGGACCGCCAAAGCCGCGGCCACCACCAGGGGCTCCAGGGTGCCGTATTTGGCCCCGAACCCGCCCCCGATTTTCAGGGGCACAACCCGGACGGCCGTTTTCGACAGGCCCACGATATCGGCAATGAGGTCCCGAACGATGTACTGGCCCTGGGTGCTGGTGTAAACGGTTAGACCCTCCCCTAAGGGGTCCGGAACCGCCGCCGCGGCGTGGGGCTCCAGGTAACTCTGGTGGACGAACTGCGTCCGGTAAGTGGTCTCCAGAACCAGGTCGGCTTCGGCAAGCCCGGCCTCCACGTCGCCCCAGCCGAAGACCGCACGGGCGGCCAGGTTGCCCCCAACCGCCAGTTGCTCCGCCGCGTTAACAGGTCCGGCATGGACGTCGGCGTCCTCCCGCTTTTCGCCGGGCACGCCCCCGGGCCAGACCAGGGCCTCCCGCTCGGTCAGGGCGGCAAGGGGGTCGACGACCGGCCGCAGGGGCTCGTAGTCCACCTCCACGGCCTCGGCCCCATCCCGGGCAGCCAGTTCGTTCTCGGCCAGAACCAGCGCCACCGGCTGGCCCCGAAAAATCACCCGGTCCTGGGCCAGGATCAGGCGGGAGCGGGTGGTGGGTTCCGGCCGGACGGGCAGGTCGGCGGCCGTCAGAACGGCGACAACCCCGGGCACCCGCCGGGCCCGGTCGGTGCGGACCGCCCGGATGCGGGCGTGGGCGTAGGGGCTCAGCACCGGCCGGCCGAAAAGCATGCCCGGCAGGCGCAGGTCGGCCGGATAGCGGGCCGCGCCGGTAACCTTCTCTTTGCCGTCAACCAGCGGGATCCTTCGGCCGATATACGTCGTCGCGGGTGCGGGCCTCGAACTCATTCCCCCAAACCTCTGAAGGAAATTTAAAGCCGAACCGGGGAGTACCCCCCCGGTTACTTAAAGCCTACGACGGCCTGCCCCGGACGTCAAGCCAAGGCACTGCGCCGGCCGGTTTAAAATAACTGGTGTGCTAACGGTACGGCCGGCCGCAAAGCAGAATTACCGGCCGCCGGGAAAGGAGGCCGACAACATCCGTCGGGTCGGTTGGGGCCTCCTCGGTGTAACCCTGGCGGCCCTGGCCTTCGGCCTCCGGGCCTACGGGCTGGAAGCCAAAAGCATCTGGCTGGACGAGGCCTTAAGCTTCCACCGGGCGTCAAGCCTGGACCAGGCCGTATCCGGCCTCATGGTAACCGGCGGGGTGCCGAGCCGGGATACCCAGCCCCCCCTCTATTTCGTCCTCCTTTACGGTTTCCTTAAGCTGGCCGGGGATTCGGACTTTGCGGCCAAGTTCTTTTCGGCCTTCTTTTCGGTCCTCACCGTTCCGGTCCTGGCGGCAGCCGGCCGGCGGCTGGGGGGCGGCCGGGTCGGGCTTCTGGCCGCCCTTTTGGCCGCCCTCTCGCCCCTCTACGTCTGGTACGCCCAGGAAGTCCGAATGTACGCCCTGCTGACCTTCCTTGCCGCCCTGGCCTTTTATTTAAGCCTCCGGTCGGCCGAGGACCTGCGCCGGGGCGCCTACCGTTCGGGGGCGGCCTGGGCCGCGGCCGCCTTCCTGGCCGCCGGCCTGGGAATTCTGACCCAGTACCTGGCCGTCTTTTTGGTCCCGGCCCTGGGGTTCGGTTTGCTGGCGGCCCTCGCCCGACGAGGGCGGCCCCTCATCCTGGCCGGGGCCGCCCTGCTCGCCGCGGCCGGGCCATTACTTCTGGTGGAGGCCCTCTGGGGTCGGCTGCTTACCGAACCCACGCCCCAGTTTCGGGAAGTCTCCCCCGCCGTGATTTTGTGGGACCTTCTGGGCCGCGCGGCCGCCGGCCTTACCCCCGAGGGTCCCCTTCTGGACGGCCTGGCCGCGGCCCTGCTGGGCCTGGTTCTCCTGGGACTTTTTAAGGCCCCGGATTTGCCGGGGCGGTGGTGGCTGGCGGGGCTGGTGCTCCTGCCGGCGGCGGCCACCGCCCTGGTGGGGGCCCAGCGGCCGGTGGTCTCCAACGTCCGGCACCTGATCTTCGCCACGCCCGGCCTCTACCTGGCCGCCGCCCTCGGCCTTGAGGCCGTCCGCCGCCGCTTTCCCCGGCCGGCCCTCATCCTGCTAGGCGGCCTGGGGGCCGGCCCGGCCCTGGGACTTTTTCAATACTTTGACCCGAGCCTTCAGAAGGACGATTTTCGGTCCCTCGTCGCCTACCTTCAGCAAAACGTCGGACCCGAAGACCTGGTCCTCGTCCACGAGGCCACGGTTCTGCACGTCTTTGAGCATTACGACCGAGGCTACCTGCGGGCGGAGGCCCTGCCCCGCTTCGGGGAAGCCATCGGCGGCCGCCTTCCCCCCGCCTTCGAAGCCCGGCTCGAAGGCCTAAAAGGCGCCTTCCGCCGGGTCTGGTTTGTTTACTGGCCCCGCAGCATCGCCGGCGACCCGACGGGCCTTGTTCCCGCCTGGCTGGAACGCAACCTCTTTGCCGTCTCGGACCGAACCTTCGCCGGCCGGGGAATGGGGGTGGCCGTCCGGGCCTACGTTACCCGCCCGCCGACCGAGAAGGCGATTCCGGATGGTGCCCGGACGGCCGACTTAAGCTCGGCCGACGGCCTGAAAATCCTCGGCTGGCAGGTTGCCGAACCCCCAACCGCCGACGGCCGGATGGAGCTGAGCTTTTACTTCCGGGCCGAAAAAGCGGCCCCCTCCGACTACCGGCTGGTGGTCCGGCTGGTGGACGCCCAGGACCACCCCTGGGCCTATTTTGACGGCCGGCCCATCCCCGCCTGGCCCGCCCGCCGCTGGCCCCCTGGGGAGGTTGTCCGGGCGGACCTGACCCTCAGGCTGGCCCCCGGCACCCCGGCGGGCACCTACCGGCTCGAGGTCGGCCTCGCCCCGGGGGAGGCCGCCGACCCGGCTCCCCTCCTGGACCAGGCCGGGAACCCGGCGGGCACCCTGGTGGGGCTGGGGGAGGTGGCCGTCCCCGGGGCCTACCGCTACCGCCCCGATTTCGACCGGGCCGTTCCGGATAACCTGGGCCTCGGCTGCGGATGCGGGCTGCGCCTTCGGGAGCTTGCCCCGGAGGCCCGGGAAATCTTTGCCGGCCGGCTGCTTACGGTCCGCGGCTACTATCAGCTTGCCGGTTCCGTAAACCCGGCGGACTACCGCCTGGTCCTGGAACTGCGTCGGGGGGACGGGGCGGCGGCCGCCGGGGCCTGGCCCCTGGGCCCCGACATCCCGGCCGGGGGCGGCTGGCTGGCCGGGGCCTACGACCTCCGGGTGCCGGTAACCGTCGGACCGGGGGAGTACCGGCTGGTGGGGCGGCTCCTCGGCCCCGAAGGCCGACCCGAGGCCCTGGTGGGAGGCCTCGGCCGGCGTCTGACCGAGGTGGACCTGGGCCCGGTCCGGGTGTCGGTGCCGGAACAGCGGTTCGACCCGCCCCAGCCCGCCCATCCCGCCGATGTCTATTTCGGCAACCTGCTTCACCTGCTCGGCTACACCCTGGAAGCGGGGGGTGAAAACCGCCTGCGGGTCACCCTCTACTGGCGGGTGCTGGGAAACTCCGACCGCAAACTTAAGGTCTCGGTCCAGCTCTTTGCCGGCCCGAGGCTGGTGGCCCAGGACGACGCCGTGCCGGTGGGGTGGACCCGGCCGGCCTCCGGCTGGGTCCCCGGGGAGTATTTAACAGACCCCCACGAAGTCAGTCTGCCGCCGGGAGTTGGGCCGGGGGAGCTTACCATGCGGGTAATCCTCTACGATGAGGCGACCGGCCGCCGGGTGGCTGCCGCCCAGGCCGGCCGGATTAAAGATGCCGCCGAGTTTTCGATTAGGTGAAGGGCGCGCCGATCTCCCACCGGGCCGTCCCCTGGCTGGCCACGCTGGCCTTCATTATCCTCGGCACCCTTTATGGGGCGGTGGTTCCCCTCTACGAGTCCCCCGACGAGCCCAAACACATCGCCCTGGTGGCCTACCTGGCCGAGACCTGGTCCTGGCCCCGGCAGGAGCCTGGGGTAGTCACCCCCTGGCTTCAGGAGGCGAGCCAGCCGCCCCTTTACTACGCCTTCCTGGCCGGGCTCACCCGGTTATTCGGCTGGCCCACCGACGGCCTTAAAGAATTTTTCCGGCCGAATCCCTTTGCCCGCCCCGGCGACCTGTCGGCCGGCGTCAATAAAAACGTCGCCCTCCACGGGCCCCAGGAAGCCTTTCCGTGGTCGGGCCCGGCCCTCACGGCCCACCTCTGGCGGGAGGTATCCCTCCTGCTGGCCGCCGGGACCATCCCCGCCCTCTACGGCCTCGGCCGCACCCTCTTTCCCGACCGGCCGGCCTGGGCCCTGGGGGCAACCCTGCTGGTCGTCTTTAACCCGGCCTTCGCCTTCAACATGGCCCGGGTGAGCAACGACGCCCTGGTGGTTCCCCTGGCCGCCTGGGGCCTCTGGGTTCTGGCCCGGTTGTGGGCCCGGAAGGACCCGGCCTGGGGGCTCACTGCGGCCGCCGGCACCCTGGCCGGTCTGGCCGGCCTGGCCAAGCTGAGCGGCCTGGCCCTGCTGCCCCTGGCCGGTCTGGTGGTGCTGGCTCGGGCTTTCCGCTACCGGCAGTCCCTTGGGGCGGCCCTCCTGAGTTTGGTCTGCCTGCTGGCCCCGGCCGTTTTGGTTTCCGGCTGGTGGTTCTGGCAGAATCTTAAGCTTTATGGCGACCCAACGGGCCTTAACGTTATGGTCCAGGTAGCCGGGCCCCGCCGGGAAAGCCCGGGGCTTGGGGCCGAACTTCGGGGGACGGTCTGGTCTTACTGGGCCCTGTTCGGCTGGATGAACATAGGGCCCGAGCCTGCCGTCCTTCACCTCCTTGAAGCCTTTACCCTCGTGGGCCTGGGGGCGGCCGCCGCCCTGACGGTCCGAAGCCTTGCCCGGCACGACCCTGGTCTTTTCGGCCGCCTCGGCATCCTCTGGGCGTATATCGGCCTGGTGGCCGCCGCCTTTATCCGCTGGACGAGCCTTACGCCCGCTTCGGACGGCAGGCTGCTTTATCCGGCCGTGGGACCGGTGGCCCTTCTCCTCTTTAGCGGCTGGCAGACCCTTGCCGGCCGCCGGGCCTTAACCCGGCCCCTCCCCTGGCTGGCCGTCGGGGGGCTTGGGGTCCTGGCCGTTGCGGCCCCTTTTAGATACATCCTGCCGGCCTACGCCGGCCCCCAGCCCATCGGGGCCGTACCCGCCGACGCCAGGCCGGTGAACGCCACCTTCGGCGAACGCCTTCGGCTCGTCGCCTACGAGGCCGGCGCGGCCGGTCCGGGGGAGGCCCTTCGGCTCACCCTTTACTGGGAGTGCCTCGGGCCGACGGCGGAGCCCTGGGCCCTCTTCTTCCACCAGGTTGGGGATGCCGCCGGGGCCGTCGTCCCCAACCTGGACACCTTCCCCGGTCGGGGCCTGATGTCCACCACGGACTGCCGGGCCGGCTACCGCTTTGCCGACCGGTACGCCTTCCCCGTCGCCGGTGTCCCGGAAGGGACGGTCGTGGCGAGGCTCCGGGTCGGGTTCCGCGTCCCCGCCGTCGGGGGCGAGGCCGTGCCCGTTGCCGGGCCCTCGGGGGAGCCCCTGGAGGCCCTGGTTATCGAGGCCGGCAAGCTGCGGAGGCGGGGCGGGGCGGGGGGAGGCGCCCGGGGGCCGGTCATCGGGCCCCTCCGGCTGAAAGACTTCGACCTCCCGGGAACCGCCCGGGCGGGGGAAAGCCTCCCGGTCACCACCGTCTGGGAGGTGGCCGGCCCAACCGCCGACGACTGGCGGCTCTTTATTCACCTGGGCGACCCGGCCCGCCCGCCCCTGGCCCAGGCCGACGGCCCCCCGGCCGGGGGAAGCCTCCCGGCCGGGTGGTGGGAGGCCGGGGATATCCTAGTGGACCGGCGGCAGATTCCCCTGCCCCTGGACCTGGCCCCGGGCCGCTACCCGGTCGCCGTCGGCCTTTACCGGCCGGACGGCGTCCGGGCAGCCGTCCAAGGCTCCGGCCTGTCTTACACCGTCCTCGGGGAGGTCGAAATTTCGGGCCGTTGACAGGCCCGGCCGGCCGTTGTAACCTCTAGGTGCGGGATGGTCTTATCGCAACCCCTTTACCGCCGCTGGCGGTCGCAAACCTTCGCCGAGGTGGTCGGCCAGGACCACGTAACCCGGACCCTGCGCAACAGCGTCCGTTCCGGCCGACTCCACCACGCCTACCTGTTTGCCGGCCCCAGGGGCACCGGCAAGACCTCCACCGGCCGAATCCTGGCCAAGGCCGTCAACTGCCTGGAACCGAGCCCCGAGGGGGAGCCCTGCAATCGCTGCCGCATCTGCGTCGAGATGAACGAGGGCCGCTCCCTGGACCTCATCGAAATCGACGCCGCCAGCAACCGCAAGATCGAGCACATCCGGGACCTGCGGGAGGCCGTAAGGCTTGCCCCGGTCGCGGCCCGCTATAAGGTTTACATTATCGATGAGGTCCACATGCTCACCAACGAGGCGGCCAACGCCCTCCTTAAGACCCTGGAAGAGCCGCCCCCCCAGGTAATCTTCGTTCTGGCCACCACCGAGCTCCACCGGGTTCCGGCCACCATCGCCTCCAGGTGTCAGCGCTTTCTCTTCCGCCGGATACCCCCGGCGGCGGCCCGGGCCCGGCTGGAGGCCATCTGCCAGGCCGAGGGCATCCGGCTAAGCCCCCAGACCCTGGACCTCATCATTAACCTTTCCGGGGGGAGCCTTCGGGATGCCGAAAACCTGCTGGACCAGCTGGTGGCCCACTTCGGAACCGAAATCGACCATGAGGCGGCCCGGGAGCTTCTGGGCTACGTCGAGGACGTCCGGGCCCTGGAGCTGGTTCAGGCCCTCTTTGCCGGGGATATTCCCCGGGCCGTCCGGCTGGTGAACGCCGTCCGGGAGGACGGCTACGACCTGCGCCAGTTTAACCGGGAGGTGGTGAGCCACCTGCGGTCGATGCTTCTGCTGGCCTACGGCTTGGACGACGAGGTGGAGGCCGGCCCGTCCACCGTGGAGGCCCTGCGCCCCCTGGCCGGGGCGGCCGAACCGGAGACCCTGGTGGCCCTGATTAAGACCTTTAATGCCGTCAACTTCGGGACCGACCCCGGCTGGCCCCTCCCCCTGGAGCTGGCCATCGTCGAGGCCGGCCGGATTCTTGGGGCCCCGGCCCGGGCCGAAGGGTCCCAGGCCCCCGCCCCGCCCCCGGCCCGGCCGGTCGGGGACGGGCCCCTCCCCGGGGAGGCCCAACCGCTAGCCGAGCAGGTAAAGATGCCCGGGGGGCCGGTGCCACCGGCCGGGGACCTCCCGGCCGATTTCAAGGGCCGGCTCGCCGAGGCCCTTCGGAGTCGGGGCGGGGAAGGCCGGAAGGTGGCCGGCCTCCTCGACTGGTGCGAGGGGGTGGAGGTGAACGGCGGCCGGCTGGTGTTTGTCTTTTCCAACCGGCTCTTCCGGGATAAGGCCGCCGACCCCGTTAACCGGCGGGTCCTGGACCAGGTGGTCCGCAAGCTCACCGGCCGCCGCTACGAGCTTGAGTTCGACCTCCGGGCCGAGGACCGGGCCGCCAGGCTGGAACGGGCCAGGGCCGACCCGGTGGTCCGGTTTCTTCAGGAGGAGTTTGGCGGCGAGGTCCTGGACATAAAGTAGGGGGAAGTTATGTTTGACCCGAAGCTTCTTAGAAAGGCCCAGCAGGAAGCCCTGAAACTTCAGGAGCGGCTTAAAAAGGCCCAGGAACAGCTGGCCCAGGAGGAGATTGAGGCCACCGCCGGGGGTGGGGCGGTGCGGGTCGTGATAACCGGCGACCTCAGGGTAAAATCTATAAGGATAGACCCGGCGATCGTCGACCCGGCCGACGTCGAGGGCCTGGAAGACCTGGTCTTGGCCGCCGTAAACCAGGCCATCGAGAAGGCCCAGGCCCTGGCGGCCGAGCGCCTGGGGGCCGTAACCGGAAATCTAAAGATTCCAGGATTGGGATTTTAGTTAAGTGGACCTGCGCACCGTTCCCGTCGCCGAGCCGGTTAGCCGGCTCATCGCCGAGCTGGAAAAACTGCCCGGCATCGGGCCCAAGACCGCCCAGCGGCTGACCTACTACATCCTGCGCCAGCCGGAATCGGAGGTCAGGAGCCTGGCCCAGGCCCTCCTGGACGTAAAAACCAGGGTCCGGTTCTGCGCCGAGTGCTTCAACATCGCCGAAGACGACCTCTGCCCCATCTGCCGCTCGCCGGACCGGGACCGGTCGGTCATCTGCGTGATGGAGGAGCCCCTCCACGTCCTGGCCCTGGAGCGGACGGGCAGATACCGGGGGCTTTACCACGTCCTCCACGGGGTCATATCGCCCCTTAACGGCATCCTGCCGGAAAACCTCAAGATCGCCGAGCTCGTCGAGCGGGTCCGGCGGCACCGGGTTCGGGAGGTCATCCTGGCCACCAACCCCAACCTGGAAGGGGATACCACGGCCAGCTATATCTACAAACTGCTGGCCCCCCTGGGGGTGGAGGTGAGCCGGCTGGCCCGGGGCCTGCCTTCGGGCGGCGAACTCGACTACGCCGACGAGCGGACGGTGGTCGAGGCTATCGAGGGCCGCCGCCGCCTCAACTGATGGCCCGCTTCCGCGTCTACCACACCGAAGGGGTCATCCTGCGCCGGCTGGACTTCGGCGAGGCCGACCGGATAGTTGTCGTCTTTACCCCCGGCCGGGGCAGGGTCGAAACCATCGCCAAGGGCGTCCGGCGGATAACCAGCCGCCGGGCCGGCCACCTAGAACCCCTCACCCGGGCCAGGCTCCTGCTGGCCCAGGGCCGCCAGCTGGACGTCATCACCCAGGCCGAAGCCCTCGACCTTTTCCCCAACCTGCGCTCCGACCTGGTGCGGACGGCCGCCGGTTTCTACCTGGCCGAGCTGGTGGACCGGTTCACCGAACCCCAGCAGCCGAACCCCGGCCTCTACCGCCACCTGGTGGAGGGCCTGAAACTTCTCGACCTGGGCCAGGACCCGGACCTGGTCCGCCGCTACTTCGAGCTCCGCCTCCTGGACGCGGTGGGCTTCCGGCCGGAGCTTTTCCGCTGCCTGGAGTGCGGGCGGGAGCTTAAGCCCACCACCAACTATTTCTCCCCGGCCGGCGGCGGGGTCCGCTGCCCGGACTGCGGGGGCCGGAACCGGCCGGTAAGCGTTGGGGCCCTTAAGGTCCTCCGGTTCATCCAGTCGGCCCCGGCCTACGACCGGGTCGCCCGCCTCCGGGTTCAGCCCGGCCTGATGCGGGAGGTGGAGCTTCTGCTCCGGGACTATCTGCGGTTTCTCCTGGAGCGGGACCTGAAATCCACCGCCTTCCTCGACGGCCTTCGCCAGCTTTCGGCCGGGGGCTGACCCGGGGTGGGGAGGTTGCGGCGGGTCCTGGTCACCGGCGGGGCCGGCTTCATCGGCTCCCACCTGGTGGATGAGCTGGTGGGAGCCGGGTACGAGGTGACGGTCCTGGACTCCCTCGAGCCGCAGGTCCACGGCCCCAACCCCGCCCCACCCCCCTACCTTAACCCGAAGGCCCGGGCCGTCTGGGCCGACCTGGCCGCCCGTCCGGAGGTCCTCGACCAACTCCTGCCCGAAGTCGACGCCGTGGTCCACCTGGCCGCCGTGGTCGGGGTCGGCCAGTCCATGTACGAGCCGACCCGGTACGTCCGGGCCAACACCCTGGGAACGGCCGTCCTTTTAGAAAGGCTTATCGGGCGGCGGGACCGGATAAGGAAGCTGGTGGTGGCCAGCTCCATGTCCGTCTACGGGGAGGGGGCCTACGCCTGCCCCAACTGCGGCCCGGTCTACCCCCGGGGCCGGTCGGAGGCTCAGCTGGCGGCCCGGGATTGGGAGGTTCGCTGCCCGGCCTGCGCCGCCGTTGCGGAGCCCCGCCCCACCCCGGAAGACAAGCCCTTAAGGCCCGAGTCGGTCTACGCCGTGACCAAGCGGGACCAGGAGGAGCTGGCCCTTACGGTGGGCCGGGCCTATCGGATCCCCACCGTCGCCTTAAGGTTTTTCAACGTTTACGGGCCCAGGCAGGCCCTGGGCAACCCCTACACGGGGGTTGCGGCCATCTTCTCGGCCCGGCTCCTTAACGGCTGGCCCCCCGTCGTCTACGAGGACGGCCGCCAGACCCGGGATTTCGTCCATGTTCGGGATGTGGTCCGGGCCTGCCGCCTCGCCCTGGAAAGGGACGGGGCCGATTACGAGGCCGTGAACGTGGGAACCGGCCGGCCCGTATCGGTCCTGGAGGTGGCCTCGACCCTGGCCCGGGCCCTGGGCCGGCCTTTAAAGGCCGAAATCGCCGGCCGCTACCGGGCCGGGGACATCCGCCACTGCTACGCCGACATCACCCGGGCCCGCCGGCTCCTGGGCTACGAGCCCGAAGTGAGCTTCGAGGCGGGAATGGCCGAGTTCGCGGCCTGGGCGGCCGCCCAGGCGGCCCCGGACCGCTGGGCCGAGGCCGCCGCCGAGCTGGAACGGCAGGGGCTCACCCGATGATCCCCATCTCCGACGAAGACGTCCGCCGAAAGAAGATCTTTCCCCTCATCAACCTGGCCCTCATCACCATCAACATTCTGGTCTTTTTTTACGAGGTCAGCCTGCCCCCGGCCCGGCTTGAGGCCTTCGTTTCGGCCTTTGGGGTCGTCCCCTTTGAAATCGTCACCGGCCGGGACATACCCCCGCCGGCCCCGGGCTCGGTCTGGCTCACCCTTATAACCGCCATGTTCATCCACGGGGGCCTCCTGCACATCGCCGGCAACATGCTTTACCTGTGGATATTCGGGGACAACGTTGAGGACGCGATGGGCCACTTTAGATATTTAATTTTTTACCTGCTGTGCGGAATCATCGCCAGCCTGGCCCAGGTGCTCTCGGACCCCATATCCCGGGTTCCCAGCATTGGGGCCAGTGGGGCCATCGCCGGGGTGCTGGGGGCCTACGTGGTGATGTTTCCCCGGGCCCGGATTCGGACCCTGCTTTTTATCGGCCCCTTCTTTACCCTGGGTCGGGTGCCGGCCCTGCTGGTAATCGGCCTCTGGGCCGTTATCCAGCTCTTCGCCGGGATCGCCGCGCTGGGGGTGCCCACCCAGCAGACCGGGGGCGTGGCCTATTTTGCCCACATCGGCGGCTTTGTGGCCGGGGTCGTCCTGGTCTGGCTTTTCCGCCGCCGCTAAGGGCCCTCAGTCGGGGGTGGGGGTCGGCAGCAGCCGCTGGCCCTCGGGACCGGTCACGAACTCGTAGAAGCGGGCGGCCAGGGGCGAAAGGGGTATGGTGCGGCTGCGGCCGAGGAAAACCGGCTGCCGCACGGGCAGGTCGCTGAAACGCAGGACCTTGAACTGCCCCCTAAGCTCCGCCGCCGAGGCCGGCAGAACGGCCGCGACCGGCTCGGCGGCCAGGGTGGCCAGCGCGGCCTGGAGGCTGCCGGCTTCCAGCCAGACCTGTTCGGCCCCCAGCCCGAGCCCCCGCCGGTGGAGGGCGGCCTCCAGGGCCAGACGGGTCCCCAGCCCCGGGCCGGGCAGGACCAGCCGGGCCTCCCGAAGGTCGGCCGCCTCCAGCCGGCGGCGTTTGGCCCAGGGATGCCGGTCGGAAACCACCACGACCAGCTCCTCCTGAAAGAGGAGGTCCAGGTCCAGCTGGCGTCCGCCCAGCTGCTGCCCCAGGAAGGCCAGGTCCAGCTCCCCCCGGTTCAGCATGTTGGCCAGCGTCGTGGCGTCCCCCGTCACCAGCTGGGGACAGAGGTTTGGGGACTGGGCCCGAAACCCGCTCAGAATTCGGGGCAGAAAGACCTCGGCCGAAAGGACCCCGACCCCAACCTTAAGGGTCCCGCCGACCCGGCCCCGCAGGGCCTCCAGGTGGGCGTGGTAGCGCTCGGCGTGGGCCAAAAGCTCCCGGGTCGGGCCGATGAGGGCCTCGGCGGCGGCGGTGGGCACCCGCCGTCCCCCCTGCCGGTAGAAAAGCTTAAAGCCGAGGCTGCGCTCCAGGCTCCGAATCTGCTGGTAGACGGCCGCCTGGCTTAAATGCAGCCGCCCCGCCGCCCCGCTGATGCTCCCCGCCTCAACCACCGCCAGAAAAACGTACAGGCGGTAGAGGTCCGGCACTTCCGGATGCACCGATTCCTCCCGTCCGGTGGCATCGACCCAGGCCCGCGGCCGAAGCCGGGTTAGCTGGACCGGCGAACCGTGAACTCGATAAGGGATGCGAGGGTCTGCCGGGCGGGTTGGTTGGGCAAACGTTCCAGCGCGGCCCTGGCGGCCCCGGCAAACTGTTCGGCCACGGCGTAGGCGTCGGCCAGCACTCCGCTGGACCGGATCTCCTCGGCCAGCTCGTCCACCTCGGCCGGGGTTGCCCGCCCCGCCAAAACCCGGCGCAGGCGCCCGTCCTGGGGGTGCCGCTCCAGGTAAAGAATCGTGGGCAGGGTGAGGACTCCCTGGAGCAGGTCGTTGCGGGCAGGCTTACCAAGCTGTTCCTGACTCCCGCTGAAATCGAGGATGTCGTCCACCACCTGGAAAGCCATGCCGAGATTGTAGCCGTAGCCACGCAGGGCGTCAAGAGCCGGTTCCGGCGCCCCGCCCAAAATCCCCCCGGATTCGGCCGCCGTGGCAAAAAGGGCCGCCGTCTTGCCCTCCACCCACCTGAAATAATCCTCCCGGCGGCTGTTGGGGTCTTTGGCCCCGAAGGCCTGACGCAGTTCCCCCGTGCAGATCACCATCAGTGTCCGGGCAAATAAGGTCATGGCCCGCAGGTTTTCGGTGCTGGCCACCAGGTCGGCCGACTTGGCAAAAAGGTAATCCCCGACCAGCACGGCGGTGCCGGCGCTGGCCACCCGGTTTATGGTCGGCTGGCCCCGCCGCACCTCGGAGCGGTCGAGGACGTCGTCGTGGACCAGGGTTGCCGTATGCAGAAGCTCCATGGCCGCGGCCATGGGGACCAGCTTGTCCAGGCGGTAATCAAAGAGCTTGCCGGCCAGCAGGGTAATGGTCGGCCGGATCCTTTTGCCCCCCGGCCTTAAGACGTGGGCCACCAGCTGGGCCAGCAGGGGGTACTCGATGCGGGCCACCGCCTCTAAGGCCTCCTCGACCAGGGCAAGGCCGTCGGCGACGGGGGCGTGGACCTCTTCCAGCCGGGTCAATTTAGACCTTCCTCCGGCAAGCCCGGGCCCACGGGAACCCCTTCCAGGGCGAAAAGCCGGCAGGCGTTGGCCGTGGTCTGCTCAATCACCCCCTCCACCGGCCCCGACCAGAGGCCGGCTAGGACCCTGGCCACCTCCACCAGGTAGGCCGGTTCGTTCCGTCGGCCCCGCCAGGGCTGGGGCGGAAGATAGGGGGCGTCGGTCTCCAGGACGACCCGGTCCCGGGGGAGCCAGGCCACCACCTCCCGGAGCCGGTCGTTCTTGGGGTAAGTAATGGGCCCGCCGACGCCGAAATAAAACCCGAGGGCCGCGGCCTCCTCGGCCACGGCCAGGTCCCCCCCGAAGGCGTGGAGCACCCCCCGCAGCCGCGGCCCCAGCCGCCGACGCTGGGCCCGGAGCAGCTCCAGCATCCGGGGCCAGGCCTCCCGGTTGTGGATTACCACCGGCAGGTCCGCCTCGACGGCCAGCTCCAGCTGGGCGATAAACGCCCGCTCCTGGACCTCGGGCGGAAAGTACATCCGGTAAAAATCGAGGCCCACCTCCCCGACGGCAACCACCTTCGGCCGGGTCGTCAGGTCGGCAAGGGCGGCCAGGGCGTCGGCATCCAGCCGGCCGGCACTGCTGGGGTGGATGCCGACGGCGGCGTAAACCCCGGGTTCGGCCGCCGCAATCTTTAAGTTTTCCCGGGCCGTATCCAGGTCCAGGGCGGCGCTTATAAAAATATTCACCCCGGCCTGGCGGGCGCGGGCAAGGACCGCCCCCAGATCTTCCCGGAACTGCGGGTCGAAGAGGTGCAGGTGGGTATCCGCCAGCGACCGCATCCGAAGCTTTGCCCAGGGTGATTTTAACATAGAGCTTCGGGCCCCATTAGGCCGGCTGGTAACTTACCAGCCGGTCCAGGCGGAAGGTTCGGGTTTCGCCCCGCAGGTGGCAGAAGGCCACCAGGTAAACCACCCCGCCCTGCGCGAACACGTCTAGGGGCTCGATGAGCCGGCTGGTGGCCATACCCCGGCCGTCGACGTAGCGGACCAGGAGGGGCCGGCGGCAACGCAACGCCTCGGCCAGGTCGGCCGGAAGGCAGACCCCGGGCCGGGCCTCCGGGTAGACCGGCCCGCCCTGCAAGGGGAAAATCCGGTCGGGGTCCACCTCTGCCGAGCCCGTCAGCCCGAGGACGAGCCGCTCCAGCACCCCCTTCGTCGTGTAGGCGTCGCTCAGGGCCCGGTGGGGGTAGGCCGAGCCGAGGCCCAGCTCCCGGGCGATGGCCCGCAGGCTGTTGGACCGGAAGCCGTAGTGGCGGGCCAGCCTGAGGGTATCCAGGGCCGGGTTTCCGGGGTAGGGGACCCCGAGGCGGCCGAGCTCGGCGGCCAGAAAGTTTAAATCAAAGGGGGCGTTGTGGGCCACCAGGGTGGTCCCGGCGATGAGGTCGAGGAGCCTGGGCATAACCTCCCCGAAGCGGGGGGCGCCGGCCAGCATCCGGTCGGTGAGGCCGTTTACGGCGGCCGCGCCGGGGGAGATGGGCCGCCCCGGATTGACCAGGGTTGAAAACTCGGCCTCCACCCGCCCGCCGCGGACCCGAACCAGGCCGACTTCGCAGACCCGGTCGCCCCCGAAGGGGTCGAGGCCCGTGGTTTCGAAGTCCAGATAGACCAGGACTGCCGGGTCCGGCCGGCCGCAGTCGGTCACCCTGCCCGTCCCAAAGGCTACTCGCCGTGTTATACCACAAAGCGGCCCGGCCGGTCAGCCGCCCGGAAGCCGGGGCCGGATTTGCCAAACGGGCCCCGGCGGGCTAGAATTATCCGCTGGATACTTGGCCGGGAGGTGGCTTCGGGTGCGGCCGGGGTTGTGGCCGGTGGCAACGGCCGTGATTTTAAGCCTGGTCTTCGGGGGCATCGCCGGCGGCTTCGCCGGGGCGGTGGCCACCCTCCTCATCACCCGGCTGGAGCGCCCCGCCGCCCAGCCGGCGGGCCCGGGCCAGCCCCCCATCCAGACCCAGGTGACCCTCACCGAGGAGTCGGCCGTCATCCGGGCGGCGGAGAAGGCCGGCCCGGCGGTGGTCACCATCGAGACCTCGGCCTCCGCCGGCCGAAGCCTCTTTCGGCTGGGCACCGAGGTGGGCTCCGGGGTGGTATTCAACCCCCAGGGGTTTATCCTCACCAACCGCCACGTCGTCGAAAACGCCCGCCAGCTCACCGTAACCCTGGCCGACGGCCGCCGCTTCCCCGGCCGCCTCATCGGCATCGACCCCTTCGAGCAGTCGGACCTGGCCATCGTTAAGGTCGACGCCGGGGCCGAGCTTCCGGCCGCCGAAATCGGCGACTCCAGCCAGCTCCGGGTGGGACAGCTGGTGGTGGCCATCGGAAGCCCCCTGGGCACCTTCCAGAACAGCGTCACCAGCGGGGTGATAAGCGCCCTGGGCCGGACCGTCCAGGTCCAGCGCCCGGGCCGGGGCCTGGTCCAGCTCCGGGACCTCATCCAGACCGACGCCGCCATCAACCAGGGCAACAGCGGCGGGCCGCTGGTAAATTCCCTGGGCCAGGTGGTCGGCATAAACACGGTGGTGGCCGGGGAGGCCCAGAATATCGGCTTCGCCATCCCCATCAACGTGGCCAAACCCATCATGCGCTCCGCCGTCGAGGAAGGCCGCGTCCGAAGGCCCTGGCTGGGGGTCTGCTACTTTATGGTGACCGGCGAACTTGCCAACCAGTTTCAGCTTCCGGTAGACTATGGGGCGTATGTTTACTGCCAGGATGCCAACCAGCCGGCAGTCCTCCCCGGCAGTCCCGCCGAACGGGCCGGCCTCCGGGAACGGGACCTCATCCTGGAGGTTAACGGCCGCCGGCTGGACAGCCGCTACGCCCTGGTCGATGCCCTCGCCCAGGCCCGGGTCGGCGAACGGGTGACCCTCACCGTGCTCCGGTCCGGCCGAACCTTCCAAGTGGAGGTCACCCTGGGCGAGATGCCCGCCCGCTAACCCGGGGTGGGCGGCCGGCCAGCGGCCCGGTTCCCCCGCCGGCCGCACGAGGCTAGGCCGATGGTGTTTTTGATTACTTTGCCAGGCTTGAGAGGAGGGGTTTAACCGTGCGCCTAGGGCTTGCGTTGCTAAGCCTGTTTCTGGGCCTGATAATGCCCATCCTGCCGGCCTTCGGACCCCAGGGCCCTGGGGTTGCGCAGGCGGCCGAAGACTGGGACATTCCCGGGGGCCATTTCTTTACCCAGACCCGGGGCAGTGCCCCCTCGGGCGGCTACGCCGTCCGGGACGATGCGGTGGCGCCGTTCTGGAGCGAGTTTCGGCGGCTGGGCGGGGTTCAGGGGGTAGGTTACCCGGTCTCCAGGCGCTTTATCTGGAACGGCTTTGTGGTCCAGGCCTTTCAGAAGGCGGTCTTCCAGTGGCGGCCGGAGGTGGGCCGGGTCTACTTCGTAAACGTCTTTGACGAGTTCACCAACC
>Ga0197143_1000428_pt1 | contig 47466 bp, 53 predicted proteins | sample GBS70_MetaG_FD_148603 | JGI IMG/M metagenome (GOLD analysis project Ga0197143, IMG submission 148603) | Sediment microbial communities from Great Boiling Springs, Gerlach, Nevada, United States - GBS 70_MetaG | ecosystem: Environmental > Aquatic > Thermal springs > Hot (42-90C) > Sediment... | reverse complement strand
TCCTCAAGGGGGCCTTCTCTTGCCCTTCTGACGGTCTTACGTGAGATGCCGAGGATCCTTGCCGTCTTTGACACATTGCCTCCGTTCTGCTCGAGGACCTTTCTCACCAAAAGCCTCGCCCCTTCAGGAGAAGTCTTCCTCAAATCGTGATATACTTTACCCACACCTGCCCTCCCATCCTCTGAGGGGTTTGATTTCACGATCCCAGGGTACCTCAGCCCTGCGAAAGACCTCAAGGATGAGATGGGCAGCCTCTACCCTCTCTGTTCCTCCTTCTCCAAAGTGGTACCTATGTTTATACCCATGCACCGACGCCGCTTTTTTGGAACTTGAATCCAAATGATCGAATAAGGTAATATGTAAGAATGATGAAAGGAGTAAATAAGGTAATCCTAATAGGGAATTTGGGTGCGGATCCGGAGATTCGATATTCATCCACTGGGACCCCGGTGACAATTTTCAGAATAGCGACCAACGAAAGTTGGCTCAATCGGGACACCGGTGAAAGGGAACAAAAAACCGAATGGCACAGGGTGGTAGCTTTTGGAAAGTTGGGAGAGATTTGCGCGGAATATCTGAGAAAGGGAAGACAAGTTTATGTGGAAGGGCGGTTAAGGACCCGTTCTTGGGAGGACCGCGATGGTAACAAACGATACCTTACGGAAGTGGTGGCTAATAATGTGATTATGCTAGGACCGCCTGTGGAGAGTGGAACCGAAGTGGAGATGGCAGAGGAAGATTCTTATCTTCAAGACCTTCCTCCAGAAGATGACATTCCCTTTTAAGGGGTATTTACAACTTTAGGTAATTTTTGGTAAAAAAAAGAAACCTCAATTGAAAGGAGGAAGAAGGCATTATGGTGGAGATTCGATTTCATGGAAGAGGAGGACAGGGAGCAGTAACCTCGGCCGAACTTTTAGTGGTGGCGGCCATAAACGAGGGCAAATATGGTTTGGCTTTACCGAGCTTTGGTCCTGAAAGAAGGGGTGCTCCAGTTATGGCCTTTGCTCGGATAAGTGATAAGCCTATAAGGATAAGAAGTGGAGTATGGAGACCGGATATAATTGTGGTTTTGGATCCGGGGCTTCTTAAAAATAATGTGTTGGATGGGCTTAAAGAAAATGGGATTGTGGTGGTGAATGCTCCTGAAAGGCCTTCTTTACCCGCCCATGCAAGGGTAGCCTGGGTCAACGCCACTCAGATAGCTCTAGAAGAAATAGGACTTCCTATAACTAATACTACTATGCTTGGAGCTTTAATAAAGGCGGTACCTTTGGTTAATGTGGAATCTCTTTTTGAACCTTTAAATATAAGGTTTGGCAAAGTGGGAGAGAAAAACTTTAAAGCCCTAAAAAGGGCTTATGAAGAGACGAGGGTTGAGAGATGAAGCTAAGTTGGAGAGAGATTAAACCAGGAGCAGTGATCACTGAGTCGGGGAGTTCGAGAAATTTAAGGACTGGTGATTGGAGAAGCGAAAGGCCAATAATGGACAAGGAAAAGTGTAACAAATGTGGTATGTGTTACATCTTTTGTCCTGAAGGAACGATTAAGGAAACGGAAGAAGGATACTTTGAGGTTGACCTATATTATTGTAAAGGTTGTGGTATATGTGCCCATGAATGCCCTCAGGGTGCAATAAAGATGGTTTTGGAGGTATAAAGTGAAAAGAGTTGCGTTAGAGGGAACCGTTGCTGTTGCAGAGGCAGTAAGGCAAGCCAATGTGGATGTTATTGCAGCTTATCCGATAACGCCTCAATCTCATATCGTTGAAAGGTTGTCTGAGATAGTGGCTTCTGGAGAACTTGATGCGGAGTTTGTGCCTGTAGAGTCTGAACATACTGCGTTGAGTGTTTGTATAGGAGCTTCGGCATGTGGAGCAAGGGCCTTTACGGCTACAAGCGGGCCTGGTTTGGCTTTAATGGCGGAGATGGTTTTTGTTGCTTCTTCCATGAGGCTTCCCATGGTGATGGTGCTTTGTAACCGTAGCCTTTCAGCCCCTTTGAGCATATGGAATGACCATTCGGATGCCATGTTAGTGAGGGATTCTGGGTGGATACAGGTTTTTGTGAATAACGCTCAGGAAGCTTACGATCACGTTTTTTTAGGCTATAGGATTGGTGAGGACCATAGGGTGCTTATACCCTATATGATTCATATGGATGGATTTTTCTTGACCCATGCCATTGAGCCGGTTGAACTTGTGGATCAAGAAGTGGTGGATAAGTTTCTTCCTCATTATCAACCCCTTTATCGCCTTGATCCTTCCAACCCTATAACCATGGGTGCTTTTGTTATGCCCGATCAATATGCGGAGGTGAAAAAGGCACAAGATGAAGCCTTAAAGGCTTCTTATCAGGTAATAGTTGAAGTATGGGAAAAATGGGGTGAACTTACGGGTAGATTTTACAGACCGGTTGAAGGTTTTTACCTTGAGGACGCGGAGTATGCCTTTTTAAGCGTTGGAAGTTATGGAGATGTTGCCCAAGAGGCAGTGGATTTTTTGAGGGGAAAAGGGAGAAAGGTGGGACTTTTAAAGCTTAGGCTATGGAGGCCTTTCCCCTTTGAGGAACTTCGAAAGGCCTTAAAAGGGGTGAAGGCCCTTTTGGTTATAGATAGAGCTATATGTCCGGGAGGGCCAGGAGGGCCTGTGGCGTTGGAGGTGAGGTCCGCTTTTTACAACATGGATGGGCCAAGGGTGGTGGATTTTATAGTGGGTATAGCAGGAAGGGATACCACTCCTGAGGATTACGTAAAGATGTTTGAAATGGCCCCAGAGTTTTTAGAAAAGGGGTCGGAAGAATATATCTTTTACGGAGTTAAGGAATGAACGAGCTGGGTAAGATAAGGTTTACCAGAAAAAACTTACCCTGGGAGGAATACTTCCTTTCGGGACATAGAGGGTGTCAAGGGTGTGGAGAAGCTGTGGCGTTAAGGCTTGCTATGAAGGCTTTGGGGAAAGATACAATTGTGGCGTGTGCCACAGGGTGTATTGAGATCATATCCTCTCCTTTTCCTGAGACTGCCTGGGGAGTTCCGTGGATACATGTGGCATTTGAGAATACCGCAGCGGTAATAAGTGGGGTTGAGGCGGCTCTGAAGGCTCTTATGAGGAAGGGCAGAATACCCGAGAAGAGGATCTTTTGTGTAGGAATAGCTGGAGATGGAGGTACAGCTGACATAGGCTTGCAAGCCCTTTCAGGAGCTTTGGAGAGGGGGCACGATATACTTTATTTGTGTTTTGACAATGAAGCTTACATGAACACCGGGATTCAACGCTCATCAGCAACCCCTTTTGGCGCTTGGACTACTACTTCCCCTCCGGGTAAAAAGACAAAGGGTCAGATGACTTGGAAGAAGAATTTGCCTGAAATAGCTATAGCTCATAATATACCCTATGTGGCTACTGCTTCTCCCGGTTATCCTTATGACCTAATGACCAAGGTTAGAAAAGGGGCTGAAATCAAAGGGCCAGCCTATGTACATATCTTTTCGCCTTGTCCAACGGGATGGAGATGCCCTTCGAATCTTTCTATAGAATTAGGAAGACTTGCAGTGGAGACAGGTGTTTTCCCTCTGTTTGAGGTCATTGAAGGGAAGTGGCGCGTAAATCAACCAAAGGGTGAGCTTAAGCCTGTAACAGAGTACCTTAAACTTCAAGGACGTTTTCGGCATTTGGACGAAGAGACCGTTAACTTTATTCAAAAACGGGTTAATGAAGAGTGGGAAAAACTTAAGAAAAAGGCTTCTCTTTTTCCCTATGAGGAATAACGCCTTATAACCTCTATTGAGAGGCCATAGAGGGCGTCAAGCCTCAGGTGTTCTTGAGAAGTTGGATCAAAAAGCACGTTTAAGCGGGGTGGGAATTCCTCATCACCCTTCCACAAAACAAGTAACATGGGTATGCGTGGAAGGGGATGTAGAATTATTCCAGCATCCCCAACGCTTTTGACCTTTCCTCCTAGTTCTATGCCCTTTTTAAGGAAGCCTTGGGGATTCCTTCCGTATCTTTGAAGAAGCTCATCCAAAGGCAGAGAATGGCTTTGAGCGAATCCCCTCCCGCCTTTTAGGTCTTTAAGGGAGACCCATCGACCGTGAGGTTCTATTGGCTTTGCTCCAATGAGGTACTCCAATATTGAGACCTCAAGTTCAGGTGTTGCCTCCCTTCCGGAAACTACGATCAATTTTCCCTTGGGATCTAAGAAATAAAGATCATTCAAAAAAGGAATGATAAACCTTTGACCATCGTATTTGATTAAACTTCTCTTTGAGACTTCCAAAGGATCCAACTGGTTCAACCTTTCGTAAAGGCTTTTATGAACGAAATGAATGGGTTCAGTCATTTTGAGCCTCCTTCTTCAGGATCAGAACCTTAAAGACTTTGCCCATCATTTGAGGCAAAAGCAAAATTTTAGCCTGAAGTCTTTCCTTTAACTTATCCTCTCCCTCTAACTCCTCCAAAATACCGCATTCGATTAAGAACTTATCAAGCTCACAGAAACTCAGAGCCTTTACCCCCATTTCCTCCGCCTTTTTGATAAAGACGCTAAAATTCAAATAAGAGGTCAAATCGGTTTCCCCTGGATTACGAAGAAACTCCTTCCAAACCTTATGGTTTTTATACACTCTTAAAGTGCCTTCGGGGAAAAGGCCCAGAAGAAGTTCTTGACTTGTATAACCGTAATCTATTAGGAGGACAAATCCCTCTTTTAACTTTTTTAAAAGTTCCTCAAAAAACTCGAGCCCCAAAATATGGGCCTCCGCAAAGGTGCCCTCAGGTGGCATTCCTCCTAAATGATCAAAGTATTCTTTTACGGCCTTTGAAGCCGGAAAAAGGACCTGGTGAAATTCACCGTTGAAAAAATCAATTCTCACTTCCCAGAGTTTTCCATTCTCAACTTTTACCCTTTCAACGGGAAAGGCATCGAAAAACTCATTACCAATGACGATTCCCCGAATCTCCTTTATCTCTTCCCAAAGGGGCCATTTCACCTTTTCTGGAAATTCTTTAAGGAGTTCTTTTTGCCTCTGGATAGAATGGGGATTTTTCTCAAGGGAAAGATACTCCACCCTTTCAAAAAGAAGGGGTTTTTGTTCTCTTAAGGCACTTAAAAGATCCTTCCCCAAATGTCCTTCTCCGCTTCCGAGTTCAAAGACTGAAAAGTTTCCCTCAATTTCCTCTGAGGCTTTTGAAATCCATTTAGATAGCACCTTTCCAAAAAGAGGGCTTATAGTCGGAGCGGTAAAATAATCGCCAGCCTTCCCTTGGCGCACTCTAACTTGCATGTAATAGCCCCCTTGGGGATGATAAAGGGAAAGATCCATAAAACGGGAAAAGGGAATGGGGCCTTTTTCCCTTATCTCTTGGATTAGTATTTCTTTAATCAAGGCATTCTATCCTTATTTTCTCCCCTTCTTTAACCACCTTTAGAACCTTCTCTCCTTCTTTTATGCGTCCTACTAAATTGACCTCACTTGCAGGGACTGGGTCTTCGGAACTGCTAAGTGGTGTAGGTCCGAAAAAGATGGCTAAAGCCCTCCCAGGTGGCCAGTATCCTATATGACCGCTTTTTACCTTGATAGTAGCAGTTTCATCCAAGGGATAAGAAAGGGGAATCTCAAAATATATCTCATCACCCCACCTTTTTGCCTGCCCTTCAATTGGCAAAATTTTCATTATCTCCTTACCACAAGGGGTCTCAAAGAGCTCTCCTTCAAGGGAGATATTCCTTAATGAGATCCTTATCCGCATCTTTTTCCTCCAAACTTCTTAAAATCGCTAAATTGATTTCATCAAAGTCCTTACCGTCGGGGGTTTTTCCCTTTGGGGTTTCGATAATAAAGGGCAAATCCTTAAAGGATTCTTCTTGAAGAAAAAGTTTAAAGGGCAAAAGCCCCATACGGCCACGCCCAATATGCTCATGCCTATCTCGCCCCGAACCGCATTCGTCCTTAGCGTCGTTCAAATGAATGAGTTTGACCTTTTTTAAGCCAACTAAGTGTTCAAGTTCCCTGAGGAGCGACTTAAAGCCCTTCGGACTCGTTAAGTCATACCCTGCGGCCCAAAGGTGGCAGCTGTCAAGACATATTCCCACCTTCTCTTCCTTTTCCAAGAGTTCAAAAAGGCGAGCAAAATCCTCGATCTTTGATCCTACGGCCCGAGGACTCGAAGATGTCTCAAGGAGAATCATTATGTCTTCAAGATCCCAGAGCAAAAAATTTAGGGCTCTTGCGATCCTAAAAAGGTCTTCCTCTTTTCCATTACCCCCCGATTTAAGGTGAAGCACATAATAAGGAATACGAAGCTTTCGGGCTATGGATAGTTCTTCCATTAAAGAAAGGATGCTTTTTTCGTAAAGTTTTTCATCTTTTGAAGCCAGGTTTATCAAATAACTTGAGTGGGTGATGTTTATCTCTATGCCTGAGTTCTTTAGGGAATCGAAAAAGGCCGTTACTTCTTCCTCCTTAAGGGTTTTTCTCCCCCAAGAACGAGCATTTTTGAGGAAGATCTGAAGGCTTTTGCATCCTAAGGCCTTGGCCTCTTCTACTGCTTTCCAATATCCTCCGGCAATTGATAAATGAGCCCCAAGTTTCCTCATTCAAGTTCCCTTTTCGTTTCTTCAAGTAAGTTTTCCACCAAGGTTCTTATCTCCTTAAGCCTTTCTTCAGTTTGAGCTTCAAACCTAAGGACCAAAGCAGGTTGGGTATTGGATGCCCTTATGAGTCCCCATCCGTCGCGGAATTTTAACCTAACGCCATCTATGTCCACAAATTCGTACTTTCCCTTTATTTTTTCCTTAAAGGCTTCAACGACTTTAAACTTCACCTCATCCGGACAAGGAATCCTTATCTCAGGAGTGACATAGGTCTCGGGGAGCCCTTCAAGAAGCTGTGAGGGAGTTTTTCCTGTTTCCGCCATTATCTCCAAAAGCCTCAAAGAGGCGTATATGGCGTCATCAAAGCCAAAGTACCTGTCGGCAAAAAACATGTGTCCCGACATCTCCCCTGCTAAAACAGCCCCTTCTTGTTTCATCTTTTCTTTTATCAGCGAGTGCCCCGTTTTATACATTATGGGTATCCCTCCGAGTTTCTCTATCTCATCAAACAAAACCTGTGAGCACTTGACCTCCGCTATGACCTTTGCTCCTCTCATTTTTGGAAGGATAGATCGCGCAAAAATAAGCAATAACCTATCTCCCCAGATGATCCTACCTCCCTCATCCACAACCCCTAATCGGTCCCCATCACCATCGTAGCCAAAACCCACGTGAGCTTCCTTTTTCCTTAGGGTATCTATCAGATCTCTTAAATTCTCTTCCACAATGGGATCAGGATGGTGATTGGGGAAATGCCCATCTGGTTCCCAATTTAAAGGATATACTTCACATCCGAGTTTTTCGAGCAAGGGCATTATAACCGGACCTACAGTGCCATTGCCGGGGTCAATGACCACTTTGAGTTTACTTTTAAGTTTTATGTCCTTGAGGATGAAGGCTTTATAATGGGGAAAGATGTCATAAAAATGAAGTTTCCCCTTTCCTTTGGCAAATTTTCCAGTTTCGGCTATTTCCCTTATTTTTTGAATTTCCGGTCCCCAAAGGGCGTCTTTTCCCACACATACCTTAAAGCCGTTAAACTCGGGGGGATTGTGACTTGCGGTTATCATCACTCCTCCTTCCTTTTTGAGCCAAACGATGGAGAAATAAAGCAGTGGTGTGGGAGTCATTCCTAAATCAGTGACTTCAAGACCCGTTTCAAGGAGTCCTTCTAAAAGGGCCTCTCTAAAAGAAGGAGAGCTTAACCTACAGTCCCTTGAAAGTGTTATCTCCCTTATTCCCCTTTCCCTATAATAGGTACCTATCGCTTGTCCCAAAAGTTTTACTGTTTCAAAGTTAAGATCTTCTCCCTCTCGCCCCCTTATGTCATATTCACGAAAGATTAGGGGATTAAGCTTCATCTTGTGCCTCCTGGAGTTTCTTTATTCTGATCTCCTTTAAGGTCTTTTCGAATTCTTTAAGCAGAAAACGCCTTTTAAAATCCGGATGTTGAAAATAAGGAAGGGCGTTTTCTTCAAAGAAACGAAGGGCCTTTTCTATCTCCTTAGGCAGGTCTTTTTCCCTTAGGCCTGTTTTGAGGATTTCCCTTTGGTAAAGGACTTCCTTCCCCATAGCCCTTATGGCTTCTTCGGCCAAAGGATCTTCCCTCGGAAAAACCGATGGATCTACTTCGATTTTGCCCCTTATCTCCAGTTTAAGGTTCCAGAAATCGGCCCAATAGTTTTCACTCAGGTCCCATACTTCCAATTTTAAGTTGTTTTTCAAACAATAGCGTTTAATCAGCTTCATTCCGAAAGCGAGAGTATCATGGCAATCTCATCACAATTGGGGAACTTAACACATTTCAAACAATCTCCCCATATCTTTTGGGGAAGGATCTCCTTCGGAACTATCTCAAAGCCAAACCTCTTGAAATATGCGGGTATATAAGTGAGGAGGAAAACCCTTTTTATCCCCAATTCGCTAGCTTCCTTGAGGGCAGCTTTTATCAAAGCTTCCCCCACTCCCTTTCCCCTTGATTCCTTTTGAACCGCTAAGGACCTCAATTCGGCCAGGTCCTCCCAACATACGTGAAGGGCGCACACCCCTTGAATCCGTCCATCTTCTTCGTAAACGAAAAAATCCCTGATATTATCGTATATCTCCCCAAGAGCCCTCGGAAGCAGTAATCCCTCTTTCGCGTAAGTATTTATCAGTTCTTGAATCCTTACGCCATCGCTTGTTTTTGCCTTTCTTATCCCTGTAAAATGAGCTCCTCGGCTTGTTTCAGGGTTATCGGACTTATTGAACTTCCCGCGAGCATCCTGGCTATTTCCCACTTCCGTTCCTCCCCTTGAATCTCCTCCACTATTACTTTAGTCCTTCCTCCCACTACCTCCTTTTTGACCCTTAGATGATGATCGGCCTTTGCCGCAATTTGAGGTAGATGGGTTACACATAAGAGTTGGTATCTTTTCGCAAGTTCCTTCAATTTGGATCCTACAACCTGAGCAATTATTCCACCGATTCCAGTGTCGATCTCATCGAATACCAAAACTTTGCTTTCCCCTTTTAAGGAGAGGTTTTTCAAAGCGAGCATGGTCCTTGAGAGCTCTCCTCCGGAAGCCACTGCCCATAAAGGGCGGGCTTCTTCTCCTGGATTTGCCGAAAACAAAAACTCTCCTTCTTCTTTTCCGAAAGGCCCAATTCTTATCCCCTCTATCTCAAGCCCTTCCTTGGGTACCCGAAAGGCAAAGGAAAAGAAAGCGTTAGGCATTCCCAATTCTTTTAAGGCTTCTTTCATTTTTAAGGAAAGCTTCTGGACAAATTCGGTCCTTTTTTCTGAAAGCTCATGGGCCAGTTTTAGAAGCTTCTTTCCCAATTCTTCTCTTTCCTTCTCCATTTCTTTAAGTTGATCCTCAAGATTTTCCAACCCCTTAAGTTCATCGGTTAAGGTCTTTTTTATATTTAAAAGTTCTTTTAGATCCTTTGCCCCGTATTTCTCCCTTAACCTCTGTAATTGGAAGAGACGGTTCTCTATGCGATCAAGTTCCTGAGGATCGAGTTCCAGTTGACTTAGGAATTTCTCGGTTTGGAATTCCAATTCTTCCAGCGTAGCTTTAGCTTCTTCACATACCTGAGTCCATTTTTCGAATTTAAGATCAAGTGATTTAATTCTTCCCAAAATCCTCAACGCTTCCTTTAATCCCTTAAGGGTAGTGTTTATTTCTTCTCTTAACAGCGAAAGCGTTTCCACCAATTTTTGCCTCTCCAAGATGAGTTTTCGGCGTTCTGGTAGCTTTTCGTCTTCCTCAGGGTTTATCTTGGCGCTATCAAGCTCGTTAAGTTGATACAGAATAAACTCCCTTTTTCTCCGGGATTCTAAACTTGTGAACTTTAAGGATTGATATTTTCGTTCGAGTTCTAAATAGGTTTCGTAAAGCCTCCGATAATTTTGCCTTTCCTCCATTAAGCTTGCCAATTGATCGAATACCTCAATATGTGTCTCAGGATCACGAAGTAAGTAATGTTGCTCTTGTCCATATATATCTAAGAATCTCCGACAAAGACCACTTAACTCCGCTTGGGAGACGTTTTTCCCGTTAAGGTAAAACCGACTTTTCCCCTTACGGCTTATAATCCTTTTGAAGCTTATCTTTTGGCCTTCCATAAAGAAAATAGCTTCCACGCTCCCTTCCTCTTCGCCGGTACGAATTAAAAAGGGTGACCCTTTCCCCCCTACAAGAAGATCCAAAGCTACAACCACCATTGATTTTCCCACTCCCGTTTCTCCCGTTAAAACGTTTAACCCCGGTTTGAAATTTATGGTGATCTCATCGATTACGGCAAGATTTTGGATCTTTAAACTTAAAAGCAATCTTTCCCTCCGCTTGAAACCTCAAAAAGGTCCCCTCCCCATTTGAGCTTTGTGCGTAAAAGGTCAAAATAACTTCGAAAAGGACATTTCACAAAGGTGACGTCAGTTCCGTGAGCCTTCGAAACATTGACCAAAGTTCTTGATGGTAATTTGAAACCTATTTGCCCATCGAGGGTCAAATAGACCTCTTCCTCTCGAGAAGAATGGAAAAGAGTCACCACTGAAGTATCCGGAATGAGAAGGGGCCTATTGGTAAGGGTGTGGGGACATATAGGAACGATCACTAGGGCTTGAATCCTCGGATCTACAATGGGTCCTCCAGCCGCCAGACAATAGGCCGTTGAGCCCGTGGGCGTGGACACAATAAGACCATCACCCCTGAAAGTCGTTAAAAAGGTCCCGTCAACTTTAGCGGTTATGGGGATTATACGGGCCAATGCTCCTTTATTTATCACCACATCGTTAAGCGCCAAAAATTCCTTATCTGGATAGCATTCCACCTCCACCTTAATGAGGTTCCGCCGTTCGACCTGAAAGTCTCCTTCCAAGACCCTTTTTAAACTCGAAAAGAGTTCTTCTTTGTAGAAAGCCGTCAGAAACCCGAGTCCCCCTAAATTAATTCCAAGTATGGGAATCCCTGAGCCAGCAAATATCCTCACCGCAGCGAGCATTGTTCCATCACCTCCCAATACCACCGCCAATTCCACTTTCCTCTTAAGCTCTTCAGGAGGAAGTCCTTTTAAGGACAAGAGTTTCCCAATTTCTTCTTCCATAAATACTTCGATCCCCTGAGTGCTAAGCCAAACCGCCAATTCCCGGAGGACTCTTAAGGCTTCTGGTTTCTTTTTCACGATAATGCCAACTCGTTTCATATTCAAAAGAATATCACCGAGTCTTTTCAGGGAGCAAGGTAAATGTTAAAAGGAACTTTATGAAACCAAAAGTCCTTTTGGTGGTAGGGCCTACTGCTACTGGTAAAAGTGAGCTTGGGATTGAGTTGGCCAAGTGTTTCGGAGGGGAGATCATAAACGCTGATTCCATGCAAGTTTACCGTTTGATGGATATAGGCACTGCTAAGCCTCCTCCTCAGGTCCTCAAAGAGATACCTCATCATATGATTGACCTTCTTTGGCCCGATGAGATTTTTAGCGCTGGTCTTTTCAGAAAAATGGGCCGAAAGGCTATTGAGAATATAATTAAAAAGGGCAAACTCCCAATTGTGGTTGGTGGAACGGGGCTTTATATTAAAGCCTTAACGGAGGGGCTTATTGAAGGCCTTGAGGGCCAGAAAGAGCTGCGGGAGAGGCTTTTGCAAAAGGCTTCTTCTCTAGGTAAATATGCCCTATGGGAAGAACTTAAGAGAATGGATCCCGAATCCGCCTCTCGAGTTCATCCCCACGATCTTTATCGGGTAATAAGAGCTCTGGAGATATATCACCTTACTGGCCTTCCCCCTTCAAAACTGAGAAAAAGTCATAGTTTCAAAGACCAACCCTATGAGCTTCTGAAGATCGGCCTTAAAAAATCCAAGGAGGAACTTTTGAAAAGGATCAAGGAGAGGGTAAAGGAGATGATAAAAAGGGGACTTGTAGAGGAGGTGAGGGAACTTCTACAAAGGGGTTATGGGCCTGAATTGCCCTCTATGAAGGCCATAGGTTACAAGGAGGTGATCTTATACTTAAAAGGGGAGATAGGGCTTGAGGAGGCCATAGGGCTTATTGTAAAAAACACCTGGCAATTGGCAAGAAGGCAGATGATATGGTTTAAAAGGGATAAAGAGATCAAGTGGTTCGAATACCCTGAAGAAAAGGAAAAGATTTTCACCTTAATCGAGGAATTTTTAAAAGGGGAGAAGTTCCATGGAGGAGAAGCAAAAAAAGGCTATTAAACTTCAAGAGACCTTTTTGAACCGCTTGAGAAAAGAGAAGATATGGGTATGTGTGAGCCTTATATCAGGGGAGAAACTCTTTGGTCATATAGTTGGTTTCGATAACTATTGTCTTCACTTAAAAGCCTACGGAGAGGAAGAGCATTTAATTTACAAACACGCCATATCCGCTATTTCTCCGCAAAAAGGTCCATAATGGCCAATTTGAAAAGGATAATAGAAGCCCTATTGTTCGCTACCTCTAAGCCTCTTTCCCTTAAAGCACTCTCGGAACTTCTTCCAGAGTGGACAATGGAGGAGTTGAAGAAAGCAATTTCGGAATTGATTGAAGAATGGAAAAGGTTTAACCTCTCATTCGGCCTTCAAGAGGTGGGCGAAGGCTACCAATTCCGGACCTTTCCGGAATATTCCATCTGGATAAGGAGGTTAAAAAAGGTTTTGCCCATCAAATTGTCTCAAGCAGCTCTTGAGACACTCGCCATTGTGGCCTGGAAGCAACCGATTTCCCGGGGTGAGATCGAGGAGATACGGGGGGTAGATTCGGGACATGTGCTTGGGGTTTTGCTGGAGAAGGGGTTGATAAAGCCGGTGGGAAGAAAAGAGGCTCCGGGTCGACCATTACTTTATGGAACGAGTGAGAAATTTTTGGAGCTTTTTGGGTTAAGATCCCTGAAAGATCTTCCTTCCTTAAAAGAATTGGAGACCCTATAAGGGAAAAAATGGCGGAGGAACGTCTGCAGAAGATTCTGAGGGATCATGGGATATGCTCCAGGAGGAAGGCCGAAGAGTTGATAAAGGCGGGAAGGGTGAAAGTGAACGGTGAAACCGCTTATTTGGGCCAGAAGGTGGACCCCCAAAGGGATGAGATCTTGGTGGACGGTAAACCTATTCCCCCACCCCCCCAAAAGGCCTATTACCTTTTCCATAAACCCCGTTACGTGATAAGCTCACTCAAAGATCCACAAGGGAGGCCCACCATATTGGGATTTTTAAAGGGCATAAGGGAAAGGGTTTTTCCGGTAGGAAGGCTCGATTGGGACTCAGAAGGACTTATGCTTTTGACAAATGATGGAGAACTGGCCAATAAACTCCTTCATCCTCGTTATGGGTTAAAAAGGATATACTTGGTCAAGGTAAAGGGAATTCCCCAAGAAGAAGACCTGGCGAAATTGAGAGAAGGCGGGATTCCCCTTGAAGATGGGCCAAGTCCTAAAATGGAAATTAAGCTATTAAAACGAGGGAGAAGCTCTTGTTGGCTTAAAATAGGTCTTTTCGAAGGTAGAAAGAGGATAATAAGGAGAAGCCTTTTGGCTTTGGGGTATCCGGTAAAAAGGCTAAAAAGAACAGCCTTTGGTCCTTTAAAGCTTAAAGGGCTCGAGCCCGGGAGATGGCGCCCCTTAAGCGCCGAGGAGATTAAGGAGCTTAAAAAGTGGACCACAAGGTAAATTTGGAGTGGCGGCGAGACATTTTCCACATGGCGGGTATTGTCATTCCGGTGGGTTATCTATTGTTTCCAAAGGAATTGGTCTTTTGGGGTATAGTTCTCGCTTCAGTAGTGTATGTGGGTAGCGATCTTTTGAGGCTTTTTCATAAGGGTTTTGCCCACTTCTTTTATAAAATCGTAGGAGATTTAGTCAAAGACCGTGAACGGAAAAACCTAATAGGGTCAAGTTACTTTTTAATAGGGGCCTTTTTCTGTGTGTTGCTTTTCCCAAAGGAGGCGGCACTTCCTGCCCTTTTTGTAGCCTCGGTTTCAGATGTGGCGGCTTCATTTATAGGTTCCAGATGGGGAAAACACCCCTTAAGGGGTTCGAGGACCTTAGAGGGAAGTTTATGTTTCTTCCTTTCCGCTTCTTTTTTGATACTCCTCTTTTATCCCGGGCCTAAGGTTTGGGGAATATTAGTTGCTTTCTTCTCCACCTTGATTGAGGCCTTTTCTTTTTGGGTAGATGATAATTTGTCCCTCCCCCTCGGAACTGCTTTTTTGTTGTGGCTTTTTCTTTAGAAAGCAGCTGCCATTTTGAAAATTGGCAAATACATGGATACCACCAATCCCCCGATTACAACGCCCAGAAACACTATAAGAAGTGGTTCTATCATAGAACTTAAGTTAGCCACCGCTTGATCCACATCGGCCTCATAAAAATCGGCCACCTTTTCCAGCATCATATCCAAATTACCCGTGGCCTCACCTACCCCTATCATATGGGTAACCATAAGCGGAAAAACCCCACTCCGTTCAAGCGGAGGAGCTAGACTTTCACCCTCCCTTAAGTTCTCCCTGGCCTCCCTTACAGCCTTTTCAATGTGTTTGTTCCCCGAGGTAGCCCCAACTATTTCGAGGCTTTCAAGAATTGGAACGCCACTTTTTACCAGTGTCGAAAGTGTTCTTGCAAATCGAGCAAGAGCTATCTTCTTTATAAGAATTCCAAAAATTGGCAATTTCAGAATAAAAGAGTCAATTTGGAGTCGTCCTTTTTCCGTTCGGTAGTAATATCGTAGAAGGAGAGCCAAGAGAAAAAGCACAGCGATTACATAGGGGATATTGGTTTTGGTGAACTTGCTTACCTTTATGACTATTTGAGTTGGGAGGGGAAGGGACATATTTACCTCGCTAAATAGCTTTTCAAAGGTGGGAATTACAAAAACCAAAAGGACGATCGTCACCAGGATCGCTACAACGAATATTATGGCCGGATAGATGAGGGCGGATCGGACTTTTCTTTTTAAGTTCTCCATCTTTTCTATATGAGTGGCGATTCTCTTGAGCATCAAATCCAAATTACCCGATTCTTCTCCCGCTACTACCATGTCCACATAAAGCCTATCAAAGACCTTGGGATGGGCCCGAAGGGCTTGAGCCAGGGTGCTTCCCCCTTCGACCCTTTCCTTTACATCCCTTATTACCTGGCGGAAGGCTTGGTTCCCGGTCTGTTCTATAAGGATTTCCAGAGCCTGTACAAGCGGAATCCCGGCATCAAGCATGGCAGAAAGCTGTTGGGTAAATACCAAAAGGTCCCTTTTTCTGATCCTTTTGGATAAGAAGGGTATAGTGAATTCTCGGGGTTTTCTTTTAACCCGAGTGGCTATAATGCCCCTTTTCCTCAAGGTTAAACGCACACTTAATTCATCAGGGGCCTCTATCTCTCCCCTTTGAGGGATGCCCGCCAGGGTTCTTCCTTCCCATAAATAGAGCGGCATCAGAACTTCTCCTTAAAGGATCTTGAGTCCGTGGTGGTTAACATACGCCGAAACTCCTCAAGATCCGGGCTTGTCTCCATAGCGTCTTTAAGGGTTATTAATCCCTGTTTATAAAGGGATAGAAGGGACTGATTTAAGGTTTGCATGAAGGTCTCCTGTTGTCCGATCTGCATCTGGGAGTAAATTTGGTGGATCTTATTTTCCCTGATCAAGTTCCTTATGGCAGCATTTGGTATCAATATCTCCAAGGCCAAGGTAAGCCCTTTTCCATCAGCCCGAGGCAAAAGCCTCTGGCATAATATCCCTTCAAGTACAAATGACAACATAGTCCTTATTTGTTGCTGTTGATAGGGAGGGAATACGTCTACTATTCGGTTTATGGTCTCGACGGCGGTATTGGTGTGTAAAGTGGCCAAAGTCAAGTGCCCGGTTTCGGCGATCGTCAAGGCCGCCTGGATGGTCTCAAGATCCCTCATCTCGCCGATTAGCACCACATCGGGGTCCTGACGCAATATGTGTTTTAAGGCTTCATGAAACCCAAAGGTATCGGAACCCACTTCCCTTTGGTTGACTATACAGTTTTTATGACGATGCAAATACTCTATGGGGTCCTCGATGGTAACAATATGTCCAAACCTCTCCTCGTTTATCCTGTCGATCATAGCGGCCAGGGTCGTGGATTTACCAGAACCCGTGGGTCCAGTTACCAAAATCAGGCCCTTGGGCTTTCGAATGAGATCTTCCACAACAGGTGGAAGCCCTAGTTCCTTCATACTGGGGATCCTATGAGGAATGACCCTGAAGGCTCCAGCCACAGCTCCCCTTTGAACAAACAGATTCCCCCTGAACCTACTTAGACCGGCGATTCCAAAGGAAAAATCCAGTTCGCGTTCCTCCTCAAATCGCTTCTTCTGTTGTTCCGTAAGCACACTGTAACAGAGCCTCTGAGTATCGGCTGGTGTAAGAGGCGGATAGTCAAGGCTTATCAGCCTTTTTCCAACCCTTATTCGAGGAGGACTTCCGACAGTAATGTGAAGATCGGTGCCCTTTTCTTCAACCAATGTACTCAAAAGTTCTTCCATTTCCAATTTTCTTTCTGGCATAAAAAACCCCTTTTACTTCTACAATGAGGTGACCCTCAAGACCTCTTCCACAGTGGTTACCCCTTTTTTCACCTTTAAGATTCCGCTTTCCCTAAGTGTTCTCATTTCCGCTTTTAGAGCCGCTTCCCTTATCTTATCGGCCGGGGCTCTCCTCAAGGTAAGCTCCCTTATAGTTTCATCCACCTCCATGATCTCGAAAATCGCCGTCCTTCCCTTATAACCCCTTCCATCGCACCTTGAACAGCCCCTGCCCCGGAAAGCTCTAAAGCCGTTTTTGATCTCCTCTTCGCTTACCCCTAATTCAAGCAGAGATTCTTCGGGCAGTTCAATGGGCTCCTTGCAATAGGGACATATGGTCCTCACAAGCCTTTGGGCTATCACCATTATCAAGGAGGAGGAAATTAGGAAGGGTTCGATCCCCATATCAAGAAGGCGGTTTATGGAACTTGGAGCATCATTGGTGTGCAGTGTGGATAACACCAAATGCCCCGTTAAGGCAGCTCGTATGGCTATTTCTGCTGTTTCCAGATCCCGGATCTCACCCACCATGATGATATCCGGGTCCTGTCTCAAAAAGGCCCTCAAACAAGTGGAGAACTTAAGGCCTATCTCCTCGTTCACCTGGACCTGATTTACGCCCGGAAGGCTTATTTCGATGGGGTCTTCCGCGGTGAGGATATTAACCTCGGGCCGGTTCAGTTCGGATAAAATGCTATAAAGGGTTGTGGATTTACCAGAACCCGTAGGCCCAGTCACCAGGATCATACCGTAAGGCTTCCTTATGGCTTTCTGGAGCTTTTGGATTTGATCATCTTCAAGGCCTAAGGACTCGAGTTCATATCTAATCCTGGCCTTATCAAGTAGCCTCAGTACCACCTTTTCCCCATACTGAACGGGGATAACCGAAACTCGGAAGTCTATCTCCCTTCCTCCGAGGCGAACCATAAACCTTCCATCTTGAGGTAGTCTTCTTTCGGCGATATCCAACTGGGACATAATCTTTATCCTCGAGACTATTGCGTTTTTTATCCTCAAGGGGATCCGCGTAACCTCATAGAGGATCCCATCTATCCTGTACCTGACACGCACCATTTTTTCATAAGGTTCTATGTGAATGTCGCTTGCTTCCTTTATTATGGCATCCGATACGAGCCGGTTCACCAGTTTGACCACCGGAGCTTCTTCCTGTGCCTTTTCCGCTTCGGTAAGGTCGAAGATCTCATAGCGGGTCACGATCTCGGGCATTTCTTCAACGCCTTTTAGCGTTTCTTCCAAGACTTCAGCGGGATTTAGAAAATTCTCTATGGCCTTCCGAATCTCGGATTCTCGTGCAAGAAGCGCTTCTATGTGGAGCCCTGTTCGAAACTTAAGTTCATCTATAAGGGAAACCTCAAAGGGGTCAGCCATAGCCACATACAAGGTGGAACCCACCTTCCTTACCGGTACCACTAGATGCTTTCGCATGGTTTCAGAACCTATGAGTTCCACAAGCTTTGGGTCTATCTCGATTGTTTCTAAATCTATGGAAGGAACACCGTACCTGGTGTGAAGGAACTCGAAGATTTCCTCTTCCTTAATGAAACCAAGCTCTACTAAAACGAAGACCAGACTTTTACCGCTTCGCCTCTGTTCCTCTAAAGCTTGCTGAAGCTGTTCCTCAGTGATAAGCCCTGCTTTATGAAGAAGATGACCTGTCCCTATTACAACGCGTGAACGAACTTCCATTTCTTCAAACACCATTATTAATTTTCCCCTTTTTTAAGTCAAGTTCAAGTTTTTATGGCTTCAACCCAATGAAGCACCTCCATAGATAATCCGTTTTTAATTACCAGGTCCTTGAGTTGAAGCATACAACCGGGACAATCCGTTAATATAAGTTCTGCCCGAGTTTCTTTTAGTTGTTCGATTCTTTTTTTTCCTATGGCTTGGGAGAGGGAGGGGAAATTGAGGGAGAAAGTTCCTCCCATGCCGCAACAATAGGGAGGGACTTCTACAAAATTTATGTCCTTAAGGGAACGTAGGATACTTTTTGGATCATCTTTGAGGTTCTGAAAATTGAGCGTATGACAAGGATCATGGTAAGTGACTTTAGTTCCGACTTTTAAACTCGATTGGAATTCCTCCTTTTCCAAACTTGACAACAACTGGCTTAAGTTTAGGGTTTTTCTCGAAAGTTCTTCCACTTTTGGAAGCTCCGGGAAGAAGCACTTATAAAGTTCTTTCAATGAAGAAAGACAGCTTGAACAAAGTCCTATAACGTAATCCGCTTCTACGGTGGTAAAGACCTTAAGGTTATGTTCCGCCAAACTTTTTACCCCTTCTAAATCCCCTATTCCAAAAAGGGGCATACCACAACAGCCTTGCTCCTTGGGGAATATGACCTCGATGCCATTTTGACTCAATAACCTCACCGCCTTAAGGGGCACGTGAGGGAACAAATACTCCATGCCACATCCGGAAAAAAGGAGGACTTTCATTTTCCTCTCATTTAAAGGGGGGTTAACTTTTGGAAGAAGTTTACTTAAAGGTTTTGGGGAAAGTTTGGGTAGTTGGTGTTCGTTTAAAAAGAATTGGAGATAATGGGGGAGGTGTCGCAGAGGGGGCTTTGAAGGAGGAAGGAAGCGGTAAAAAAGGTTGATGCAGTTTAAGGCTAAGCCCAAAGCCCATCTTTTTTTAAGAAAGAGACGATAAAGGGATTTTACTAATTTTGAGGTGCCCGCTTGAGCCCTCAAACCCATAGTAAGGTGTGCCCCTCTTACCCCGGTAGGGCAATCCCTGCCACAACGATTGCACAAAAGGCATGCCTTAAGGCGTTCCCTTAATCTCTTCCGGTCTAAGGGGGAACCTTTTTCAAGTTCAAGCCAGAGGATGCTTTTTCCCCTCGGCAATAGGGGTTCGATACGTTCAATCTCCCAAAGGGGGCAAACCGAAGCACACAATCCGCACCTGACGCAAAGGCTCGGGTCTTTTAAGGGGAGCATTAAAGGCTCCTGGCTAAGGTTATGGCCATTACGGTTTTGGCTCCGGCTTGTTTTAAAACATAAAAGGCCTCTCTTAAGGTGGATCCGGTAGTAAAGACATCGTCGACCAATAAGACCCTCTTACCGAAGACCAAAGAAGGTGCCTTCAAGAAAAAGGCTCCCTTTAAATTCGACCGCCTCTCCTTTGATCCAAGCGAGGTCTGAGGAGGGGTTTCTTTGACCTTTATAAGGATATTCCCTCTTACCTTAAGGTCCGTTCTTTTGCCTAACTCTTTTGCCAAAAGTAGGCTTTGATTGAACCCCCTCTCAAGGAGCCTCTTTCTGGTAAGAGGTATGGGAATGATTAAATCGACAGGTTCTTTCAGTTCCTTAAAGGTCTCATAGAGTAAAAGGCCCAAGGGCTTTTTCAAGCTTCTCTGTCCCTCGAGCTTGAACTTGTGGATCATCTCCTTCAAGACCCCTTCATAAGGCCCGAAAGAGCGATGCCTAAAAGGCAAGGGCTCCTCTTTGCAACTTGGGCATAAAGAGGGTGAGGTTTGAGGTAAACCGCATTGGGGACAAAAGGGAGGGGAGAATCGGGATAGGTTTCTCTTACAGGCTTCACATAAGGAGCTTTCACTTGGAGATCCGCATACTTGACATACCCATCCGGAGATAAGGTCAATGAGTTCCTCTAAAAGGATCAGAACCTTATCGTAAAGGTTCCCCATTTTAAGCAAGAGGGACAACGGTCAAGCCATTTTGGCTCTTCATGCTTACAGACCTCACACCTATAAGGCCAGTTGATCTTTTCTTCAAGGTCGATGGCCTTAAGGATCGATCGCGTAGCTTCCTCATGGTCCTCTTTAGCAATAAGGGCTTTGGCCTTCAAATAGTGATAATGGGGGTAATTTCTCAAGGCCAGTTCAAGTTCTTTTACCTTTTTAAGGGCTTCTTCGACCATTCCGAGTCTTAGACATAACTTCGAATAAAGGTAAAGCAAAATCAGTGAGTCCGGGTTCTCTCCCAAAAGATCCAAGTACATCCTTATAGCTCCTCTTGGATCACCTTCTTTCAAATAAAGTTCTTCCATCCGTTGAAGAAAGATTGGATTTTGAGTGAAGCGGTACCCCTTCTTCCAAACTTCAAAGCTTGCCTTTGGCTTATCCTTTTTGAGCAGTAAATCCCCCCAAGTAAGCCAAGCGGGGGTAAATAAGGGGTTGTCTTTGCTTAAGCGCTTTAATTCTTTTAAGGCTCCGCTCAAGTTTTTTTCACTCATCTCCTTAGCTCTTTCATACCTTAAGGCCAAAAGCAAATCTCCATTTTCTCCGGGATCGATTTTGAGGAGTTTTTCCTGCAGTCTCAAAGCCTCTTCCCATACGCCTTCTTTTATCTTCATATCCCTCAAGGCCTTTAAAGCCTCGCGGTTATGGGCGTCTAATTCCAATATCTCCTTAAGGGTCCTTTCGGCCTCTTGGTATTTACCTGCTTCCAAAAATAACTCTAATTGAAGAAAGAGGCCTTCCAATTTGGAGTTTTTTAAAGATTTTAAGATTCTCAAGGCCTCATCCCATTTCTTCTGGACCCGATAAACCCGAGCCAATTGAAGCAAAAGAATCGAGTTATCGGGCTCGTGAGATATGGTTTCCTTTAAAAGCTTTTCGGCCCCTTCCAGGTCCCCCTTCCGGATCTTCTCGTTGGCTTCTTTTAAGTTTTCCCACAGTACCTTTTGAACCTTTTTGATCCCTCTGAGTTCGAAACCTCTTTTAATGTCCTTGATCAAATCGGTGAGTCCCACAAAAAGGGCTCCTACAAGAAAGCTAAGTAACATTAATACGCTCAATGAGATCTTGTAAGAGGTATTGGGCGAGAGGCGGAATTCCAATTCCATGGGGTTTAGAATGTAAACATAAAGGAAGAACCCCAAAAGCACCGCCGTAAAGAAGATGGCCCCTTTAAGGGATATTCTCATCCTTTTCCTCCTTCTCTTCTTCGAAAGGTAATGCGATTCTCGGAGCTTCTATCCATAATCCCTCAAGGTCATAATATTCCCTTACTGGATCCTGAAACACATGAACGATTACCTCATCAAAGTCAAGTAATACCCATCTTCCCTCGTTGAACCCTTCTATTCCGAGGGGTTTTTCGCCCATTTCTTCCATCTTCTCCTCGATCTCTCTGGCTATGGTTTGGACATGACGATCAGAGTTACCGCTACAGATAAGGAAATAATCCGTTATATTGCTCAAACCCTTTAACTCCAGAAGGAGAAGCCTCTGAGCCTTTTTTTCCTTGGCTATTTTGGCACAAAACAAAGCCTTTTCCTTTCCATCCTTTAAAGTCTTGCCCACTTCCCATTTTCAATCATACCATCATTAAGGAAATACTAAAATAACAAAAAGGAGAGAGGAAATGAAAGGGAAGGTGGTGAAGTGTCCTAAATGCGGTAGTGAGATCTATTTATACCAGAATCCCTTTCCCACGGTGGACCTGATCATCGAGTACCGAGACGGTATAGTTTTGATCCTGAGGCGTAATGAGCCGAGGCTTTGGGCCCTTCCTGGTGGTTTTTGCGAATACGGTGAGAGCCTAGAAGAGGCCGCTCGAAGAGAAGCCAAAGAAGAAACCGGTTTGGAGGTCGAGCTTTTAGAGCAGTTTTATACCTATTCCGATCCACACCGAGATCCAAGACAACACAATATAACGACTGTCTTTATCGCTAAAGCCGAAGGTGAAATTAAGGCGGGCGATGATGCCGTGAGAATCAGGGTTTTTGATCCTTCCAACCTTCCCCTTCCTTTGGCCTTTGATCACGAAAGGATCCTAAGGGATTACCTTCACTACAAAAGGACCGGGCATAGGCCTAAAGTCTCTCCAGGGCCTCGCGGATCCTATTAACGGCTTCTTCCAATTCGTCTGTTTTCACCGTAAAAGAGAACCTCAAAAATCCAGGCATACCGAATTCTGAACCTGGCACTGTGGCCACAAGTGCCTTTTCAAGAAGGTAAAGGCAAAGGTCCCCATCGTCTTTAAAACGATTCTCACAATAAAATCCGAAATTCGGAAACAGATAAAATGCCCCTTGGGCTTTGAAGCAGCTAACCTGGGGTATGGAGATCAAAAGTTCGTAAAAGTAGTTCCTTCTTTTTTCAAATTCCCTTTTCATATAGTGAATGAAATCCTTAGATCCCTTAAGGGCCTCCAGGGCGCCTTTTTGAACGAAGGAAGTGGGATTGGAGGTGGATTGGCTTTGGATTATATCCATAGCGCTTATGAGTTCCCTCGGGCCAGCAGCAAAACCTATTCTCCAGCCGGTCATGGAGTAAGTTTTGGAAAAAGCATTCACTACAAGGGTTCTTTCTTTTATCTCCGGAGAGAGAGAGGCTATTGAGATATGCTTTAAGTTGTCGAAGATCAAATGTTCGTAAACCTCATCGGAGATGATCCATAAATCATGTTGGAGGGCTAATTCGGCGATTTCCGAGAGTTCCTTTTCCGTGTATACCGTTCCAGACGGATTGGAGGGGGAATTAATGATGATGGCCTTTGTCCTCTCGGTTATTGCCTCCCGTAAAGCCTCTTTTTTAACCTTAAAGCCCTCGGCTTCTTCCGTTTTAAGGATCACTGGCTTTGCCCCAGCCAGAAGCACCATTGCCGGATAGGAAACCCAATAGGGAGCGGGGATTATAACTTCGTCGCCTTCTTCAAAAAGGGCCATAAAGGCATTGTAGAGGGCTTGTTTGCCACCACAAGTTACGATCACTTCTTGAGGCGTATAGGAAAGTCCATTTTCCTCATGGAGCTTTTCGCATATGGCCTCTTTCAACTCCAGGATCCCAGAAGAGGGAGTATATTTGGTAAACCCCTCCTTTAAGGCTTTAATCGCTCCCTCTTTTATGTACTCAGGGGTGTCGAAATCCGGTTCCCCTCCAGCCAGGTTTATCACCGGTAACCCCTTATCCCTAATAGCCTTCGCTTTAGCATTAATGGCCAGGGTAGGGGAAGGCTTAATTTTTTTGATCCTCGAAGCTAGTTCCTTCATGTTTTATCCTCCATCCTATTTGTCTTAGTATACCTCTTAAAAGCCTAACTTCTCTCTGATCCAGGTGAGCCCTGAAGATGACCTCCTTAAGGTCATCAAGGGCTCTTTTTGGATCCGGGAAATTTATGGCCTTAAGCGTGTGCTCCAAATGTTCAAAAAGTCCCATTACTTCTTCCCAAGAGGCCAATTTTCTTGGAAGGGGCTCGACCTTTTTCTCGTAAGTGCTCAACTCATAAAGAATTACTGCAACTGCCTGAGAGAGGTTCATAGAGGGATGGGATTCATTGGTAGGGATAAAGACATTTAGGTGACATAAAGAAAGCTCCTCATTGGTTAAACCACTGTCCTCCCGTCCAAAAAGGAGAGATACCTTTTGGCTCTCGGCCACTTGGAGTATATCTTCTACTGCCCTTTTTATGGAGACAAGTTCGATACCTTTTCTCTTTTTACCAGTAGTTCCCACTACAAGGCTACTATCTCTCAAGGTCTCTTTAAGGCTTTGGAAGACTTGGGCTTCCAAGAGCACTTCTTTTGCTCCTTTAGCCATCACTAAGCTCCAGGGATGAAGGGGAGGGCACTTGGGATTTATCAATACTAACTTTCTAAAACCGAAGTTTTTCATCGTTCTTGCAATCATTCCCACATTGATGGGGCCCTGTGGTTCCACCAGGACCACGTTTATGCCTTCCAAGGCTTTCACGAAGGGTTATTATATAAAATATGCGGCTTTATGCTGAAGTGCTAATTCCATTAAGAATCGATCCTCTTTGGTATGAGATTCCGGAGAGGCTCATGGGGAAAGTTAGCCTTGGTAAATCTGTCCTTGTGCCTCTTAAGAGCAGAAAACAAATGGGAGTTGTATTAAGGATCAGCGATAAACTTCCCGAAGGCCTCGAGGTTTCTGATTTAAAGGAGATTTACGCAGTCGAAGAAGGCTCTTCTCTTTTGCCTCCCAAGCTCCTTGAACTTTTGGAGTTCGCTTCAGTTTATTACGCTTCTTCAATGGGAATCACCCTGAAAAACGTCCTTCCCAAAAAGGGACGTCGTTTTCTTTTTCAATTAAGCGAAAAGGGGAAAAAACTGCTCGAAGAGGGAAAAGGTTCCGAACTTCTTAAGAGGCTTAAAGGGCGTCCTTTGAGTTTAAAGGTGCTCGAGAGACGTTTTGACCCCCAAGAACTCGAAATGACCATAAGAGAAGGGTTAATCGTTCCCTTTAGGCGTTCGAAGAATGAGTTTTCCTTGGACGTAATGGAAGTGGGCGAAGAAGAAGAGATAAGAGATCTTAACCTTTGGCAAAAAAGGGCCATCAAAAGGATTTTGGAAGGTGGTTCTTTTCTGCTTTTTGGTGTCACCGGAAGTGGTAAGACGGCAGTTTACCTTGAGTTGATCAGAATGAGTCTCAGCGCTGGGAAAAATGTTCTCATCCTGGTTCCGGAGATAGGTTTGACCCCTCAGCTTTATACTCGGTTGAAGAGGGCTTTAGATGAACCTATAGCGCTTCTTCATAGCGGTTTGAGCCCTTCGGAGAGGTGGGAGGAGCTGAAGCTCATTTCTTTGGGTAAGGCGAGGGTTGTCCTTGGTGTTCGTTCGGCGGTTTTTTCTCCCTTGAAGGATCTTGGGCTCATCATAGTGGATGAGGAACATGACTCCTCTTATAAAGCTCAGGAAGGACCTTTTAGGTACAACGCTCGGGATATGGCCCTCATGAGGGGAAGATTGGAGGGGGCAACGGTGGTTTTGGGATCGGCCACCCCTTCGGTTGAGTCCTTTTATAATGCTTTACGGGGGAAATTAACGCTTGTAGAACTTCCAGTAAGGGTCAAAGGTTCCCTTCCTCAGGTAGAAATTGTGGATCTGAAACAAGAGAAGGGCTTCCTTTCTTCTTACTTACTTGAAGCTTTAAAAGAATGCTTTTCTTCCGGTGGGCAGGCCCTTCTGTTTTTAAACCGCCGAGGTTATGCGCCGGTCATTTTATGTCGAGAGTGTGGGGAGGTACTTAAGTGCCAATATTGTAGCGTTTCCCTAACTTATCATGCTTCAAAGGGGATATTACTTTGTCATTACTGCGGTTTTTCCTTGAAAGCCCCGCAGGTATGTTTCAACTGTGGGAGCAAAAGGGTATTTCCTATCGGGTTTGGTACCGAAAGGGTTGTGGAAGAACTGAAGGCCCTTTTCCCTAATAAGAAGATCGCTCGAATGGACAGTGATTCTATAAAGGGAAGAAGGCAATACGAAACTACCTTAAGGGGCCTTCAAGAGGGCGAAATAGACCTGCTGGTTGGGACTCAGATGATTGTTAAAGGGCACCATTTTCCCAGGATAAAACTTGTGGGGGTTCTTTTGGCCGATTTACCTTTGAACCTTCCTGATTTTCGTTCTGCCGAAAGGACTTTTCAACTTTTGACCCAGGCCGCAGGGAGAGCCGGAAGGGGTGAAGGAAAGGGGAGGGTAATCGTTCAGACCTTTCTCCCCGATCATTATGCCGTAAGGACCGCTTCCTCTCAGGATTACCGGGCTTTCTTCCGAGAAGAGATTAATCGGAGGAAATCCTTGAAGTATCCTCCCTTTGTGCGGTTAGCCCTAATAAGGGTTTGGGCTAAAGCCGAGGAGGAAGCCAAAAAGGCTACTCGAGAACTTAGAAAATACCTAGAAACTTTCCCTTTAGAGGTTCTTGGTCCAGCGCCTTCACCCATCGAAAAGCTTTATGGGAGGTGGAGATGGCAAATTTTGCTAAAATCCCCCACTTCGAGCATTTTGAGGGAGGTCCTAAAGGATCTTCCCCATCCAAAAAGGGTGACTTTGGAAGTAGATGTGGATCCTATAAGTTTGCTTTGATTCTCCTGTTTCTACTTCTTTTTTCATCTTCTCTTTTCTGTGGCACATACCCTTGGAGATCCGGTAAATGTCCTTCTCCTTATGTTCAGACCGTCATAGGAGTTTGGCGGGAATATGAGGTCAAAAAGGAGGATACCCTCTTGGACATAGCTCGTCAATTCAATTTGGGATTTAACGAACTCCAGCTCCTTTACCCAGAAATTGACCCTTGGCTCCCTCCCGAAGGGATGGTTTTAAGGATTCCGACCATCTGGGTTTTACCCGAGTTTGAAAATGAGGGGATAGTTATAAATGTGCCTGAATTTCGCCTCTATCTTTTTCTCCCCAAACTAGGGCTTGTTAAGACCCATCCTGTGGGAATTGGCATTCAAGAAAACCCCACTCCCCTTGGCCTTTTCAAGGTCCGGGAGAAAAAGGTGGATCCCATTTGGTATGTCCCCCCTTCGTTGAAAGACGAATACAAAGGCATAAAATATATAACTCCTGGGCCGGATAACCCCCTCGGTAAGTACTGGATAGGACTTTCCCTTCCTTCTTACGGCATCCATGGAACCAACAAGCCTTGGGGAGTCGGAAGGCTTGTTAGTAGGGGGTGTATAAGGCTTTACCCCGAAGACATAGAGACCCTTTTCCCATTGGTGAAAATCGGAATGCCGGTTAAGCTCACCTATGAAGTGGTGAAGTTCGGCTGTAAAAACGGACGTATATTTGTGGAGGTCCACCCCGATATATACGGGCACATTACTGATTTAAAAGAACACGCTCTTTCTCTCGCTCAAAAAAAAAGTCTTTTAGAAAAAATATCCCTCCCCCTCCTTTTGAAAGCAATAGAGGAGAGGAAGGGCGTTCCGATAGATGTAACGAAAGATTAACCTTATTTCCCCTTTTGCAAAGTTTTTTCGAAGGCGCGAGTGCACTTCTCAGCTGCAGCCTCAGCCCTTTTGGCAGCCTCTTCGGCCCTTTGAGCTGCATTTTCCGATCTTTGAGCAGAAACTTCGGCTTTTTTAGCTGATTCTTCCGCCTTCATTGCAGCGCCTTCAGCTTTTTGGGCCGAGACTTCCGCCTTTTTGGCCGCTTCTTCCGCCTTTTTGGCCGCTTCTTCCGCCTTTAAGGCCGCACTTTCCGCCTTTTTGACAGCCTCTTGAACCGCTTTAAGGGCAGATTCGTCAACGGTGGGGCATTTGGGAGGGCAACAACCAATCACCAAGGCAAAAAGTCCCACTATACTTATAATACTTCCCTTTTTTAATAGAGCCTCCATCATCTATCCCCCTCATTTGAGTTTTCAATCCGTCTCAATTATAGCATCGTTTGGGCAGACTTCAACGCAAGTTCCGCACTCGGTGCATTCCTCTTGATTTATCACGTATTTGTCTTCCCCTTCTTCTATTGCTCCAACTGGGCACTCCTCTGCACAAGTCCCACAAGCAACGCAGTCATCAGTAATCACGTATGGCATCTTACACCTCCTCAAAAGTTATTTTATTTATGGGCTAAAAGCCCTTTAAAACTCCATTATCTCCTTTTCCTTTTCCTGGACGTATTTATCCACCTTTTCCACGTATTGATCCGTTATCTTCTGAACTTCGTTTTGATAGTGTTTAAGATCATCCTGGGATATTTGCTTTTCCTTCTCCAATTTTCGAAGTTCCTCAATTATGTCCCTTCTTATGTTCCTAAGGGCTACCTTCGCCTCTTCCCCCATTTTTTTTACCACCTTTACCAGCTCTTTTCGCCTTTCTTCACTTAAGGGAGGAAGGACAAGCCTTATCACCTTTCCGTCATTTTGGGGGGTTACACCCAGATTGCTCTTTAAGATCGCCTTTTCTATCTCCCCTAAAAGGGACTTATCCCAAGGTTGGATTACTATGACTCGGCTTTCGGGTATGGAGATTGTGGCCACTTGATTCAAAGGGGTTGGTACTCCATAGTAATCAATCCTTATACCCTCTAAAAGCGCCGGGGAAGCCCTTCCTGCGCGAAGTCTCCCTAACTCCTTTTCAAAAAGGGAGAGCGTCTTTTTCATCCGTTCTTCACAATCCTTAAGAAGTCCTTCCACCATCTCCTTCCTCCAAGCTCAAGATATGAAGGTTCCTATATTGGAAGTCAAGGCCTTTTTTAATCCTCCGGGTTCCGAAAGGTTAAATACGATAATGGGAAGACGGAATTCTTTGCATAGGAAAACCGCCGTCTCATCCATTACCTTAAAATGTCCCTTGAGAAATTCTTCATAACTTAACCTCTCAAACCTTTTTGCTTGAGGAAACTCCTTTGGATCAGCCTCATAGACCCCATTTACCTTGGTCCCTTTAAGGAGGACCTCACATTGAAGTTCCAGTCCTCTTATAGCCGCAGCCGTGTCGGTGCTGAAATAGGGATTACCGGTGCCACCGGCAAGAAGCACCACCTTCCCCTCTTCCAGATCCGAGAGGGCTTCTTGTGGGCTGTAAGACTTGATGATCCCTCCTATGGGAATTGGAGAATACATGGAGCTTTTTAGCCCTACTTTCCTCAGGAAGGCCTCAAGAAGGATCACGTTAATGCTTGTAGCTATCATACCGATCTGATCGGCCGTTTCCCTCGGTAAAAGTTGAGCTTTAACGCCTCTTATAATGTTCCCCCCTCCGGTCACAATGGCACATCTTATTCCTTCTTCGGTAAGTTCCTTTATCTCCTCGGCTATTCTTTGAGGTTCCTGCCACACCAGTTCGCCCGATGCTTTTAAAATTATCCTTTTATATCTCATTCCAAAGGCTCATTCAGTTGGAATCTCACGAATCGCCTGATCCTTATGTTTTCCCCAAGCTTAGCGATGGCTTGGGCAATTAACTCCTTAACGGTTAAATTGGGGTCCCTGATATAAGGTTGATCCAGGAGACAGTTTTCCTCGAAGAACTTCTTTAATTTTCCTTCCACTATTTTTTCCACCACTTGACCCGATTTGCCCGTTTTAATCACCTGTTCCCGAAGGATCTCCTTTTCTCGTTCGAGTACTTCCGGAGGCACATCTTCTGGCGAGATGTATCTGGGATTCATGGCGGCTATCTGCATAGCGATCTCTTTAACTAAGGTTTGAAAATCTTCGGTTCGAGCCACAAAGTCAGTCTCGCAGTTAACCTCTACCAATACCCCTATCTTTCCACCAGCATGTACATAAGAACCGATCAACCCATCAGCCGTTTGTCGCCCCAATTTTTTTTCGGCCTTGGCCAAACCTTTCTTTCGAAGTATCAAAACGGCTTCTTCCATATTGCCATTTGCCTCTTCTAAGGCTTTCTTACAATCCAGAAAGCCTGCTCCAGTTCTCTCTCTTAATTCTTTCACCATTTGAGCCGTTATTTCCGCCATCCTTCCTCTTCCTCCTCTTCTTCATATTGATATGCTTCATAATCCACTTCTTCTTCAAAAGAGATAACCTCTATTTCTGGTTCCTTCGCTTTTGGAGCGGTCGCCTGCACTTCCACCACTTCAGCCCCTTCATACTGAGCGAGCATCCTCTCTCGATAAAGCTCCTTGCCTTCCAGAACCGCATCCGCTATCTTTGAGGAGAGAAGCTTTATAGCCCTTATGGCATCGTCATTTCCCGGAATCACGTAATCGATGGGGTCAGGATCACAATTAGTATCAACTATTGCTACAACCGGAATGCCGAGTTTATTAGCCTCTTTAACCGCGATCTCTTCCCTCTTGGGGTCCACCACAAAAAGAGCTCCCGGAAGTTCGGCCATGTCCTTTATGCCTTCGTAATTCTTCCTCATTTTCTCCCTTTTCTTTATAAGCCTCATGAATTCCTTTTTCGGTAACTTCTTGAAGGCTTCGCTCTCTTCCAATCTTTCTAATTGTTTGAATTTTTCGATACTCCTTCGAATCGTTTGGAAATTAGTGAGGGTTCCACCAAGCCATCGGTTTACAACATAAAACATCCCACATCTAATGGCTTCTTCCTTCACGGCTTCCTGGGCCTGTTTCTTTGTCCCAACAAAAAGCACCTTTTTCCCTTCCGCTACCGTAGAGCGAATGAACTTATAGGCCTCTTCTATTAACTGTACCGTTTTCTGTAAGTCTATTATGTGGATACCATTACGAGCCCCAAAAATATAGGGCTTCATTTTAGGATTCCACCGATGAACCTGATGTCCAAAGTGAACCCCTGCTTCAAGAAGTTCCTTCATGGTTATAACAGCCATACTTAACTCCTCCTTGCGGTTTTTCTTCCACTCCCCTCATCTCGTCTGGGAACCCAAAAAGGCACCCCCATCCGATCAGGGAGTGTGCTTTTTAAAACTCGGTGGATCATCCTTTAACACAAGGTCACTTTTAATGCAAGTCCATTGAAAAAATAGGGGGCCTAAGGATCAATTCTCTGGCCTTTTGAGCCAAAACGGAAACCTCAAGCGGCAAGTCTTCTATCTCCCTCAGAAGTTCGGAGGTCTGAAGGATTAATCTTTGAAGGTCCCCTTCTTCGATACGGGCTTTTTTCACGAGCTCATGCCAACTCACCCCTTCGGCCCAGGCTTTAACTACAGCTGCCCTTCTTTCCCCTTCTGAGCCTTCCGCTTGGGGTTTGTAAAATTCTCTGAGTTCAAGAGAATTGATGCCCCACTTTTTTTCAACTGCTTCCAATTCCAAGATCAATTTTCTCAAGGTTCGGAGGTCTACTTCCGTTATAAGCTTTTGAGGGGCCCTTTCACTTGCCAGCGAACCGATCCAACCGGCAAAGGAACTCGGTCCAAGGCCTTTCCAAAGGTTTCTTCTTATGATCTCGGAAATAACAAGCGAAGATTCATGCCGCAAAAGAAGGGACCACTTTCCTTCTTCGGTGAGGTTTAAGTCTTCGTCCAAGTACCCGAGTTCTTTTAACAAGCCGATGCGGCGGTCAAGATGTTTTAAAAGCAAATGGGTGGCCTTCCTTTTCTTTTTCCCCGATTGGATTTGGTACAAGAGAAAGCTTTTCTTAACAAATTCTTGAACCTCTTCCAGTTCAAACCGGTCAAGAAGGTTAAGTATCTGATAGTAGTGGAACCTAAAGGAAGACTTTAAAGGCTCTGGACTTTTCTTAGTGAATTCAAGGCCCTTACGGAGATCCCTTCGGCTTCTGCTCACTAAAACCACAAATCCCACCTTATCCTTTCCTCTTCTTCCGGCTCGACCTGTCATTTGGTGAAACTCAAGGACCGAAAGCTCACCATTTCCCCGGTTAAGGGATCCCAAAATGACCGTTCTTGCTGGTACATCCAACCCTGCGGCAAGGGTTGTGGTGGCAAATACTCCCCTCAAAAACCCTAAGGAAAGCATCTTTTCAACGATGACCTTCCACCTTGTTAAGTGACCTGCATGGTGGGAAGCAACCCCGCTTTCGATCAGGGCTTCAAGCAGGGGGTGGTTCCACAAATAGGGATCATCTTGAGCAAACCTTTTGAATATTTCCAGTCTTTTATCCGAGTGGGGATAGGGTATTCGAGAGAAGGTTTTCGCAAATTGGTCACATTGTTTTCTGGTTGGCAAAAACCATATGACTGGTAAAAGCCCCTTTTCTCCTAAAAGATCCAAAACCTCCTCGGGCCTTTTTCTGGGTGAAAACCTGCTATAAGGCAGAAACTTCTCCTCAAGGGGTAAAAGCCTCCCTTCGGGCCCCAGAAGAGCATACCTTAAGGGAACGGGCCTTCCCTCGGCCTTTACCACTTTGGGTCTCTTACCCCTTAAAGACCTCATCCAAGAGGCGAGTTCTTCCACATTTGAGATGGTGGCCGAAAGTAGAAGCAATTGTGTCTCCGGTGAACTTAAGATGATCACCTCTTCCCAAGCCGTTCCCCTTTCCTCATCCCCCAGATAATGGGCCTCATCGAGAACTACAAAATGAGGTACTCTTTCTCCTCTGTAAAGGAGATTTCGCAGGACCTCCGTTGTAGCTACTATAATGGGGGCCGAAGGGTTTTCCCTCCTTTCCCCAGTTAAAAGCCCCACGTTTTCTCCACCAAAGGTTTCACAAAATTGATCGTACTTCTGATTGGAAAGAGCCTTAAGGGGAGTGGTATACCAGGTGCTTTTCCCTTCTTCCAAATAACTCTCAATTACCCTAAGGGCGATCCACGTTTTACCACTTCCTGTGGGAGCAACCACGATCACATCCTCATCCCGGAAAAGGTGCTCCAAGGCTTCAAGTTGGAAAGGCGAGGGCACAAAACCCCCCTCTTCCGGTTCGCCTATCCCCTGAAGGAGCTCCCTTTCAATTTCTGAAAGCTTTAAGCTAAGTTTTTCCCTGACTCTCTTTCTCCTCATCTTTTACCTTATAAAAAACCCCTCCCTTTAAGGAGGGGATTGATTTGATTGAAAGATAACCTTTTAAAGCCGATACTTCAAGTATTTTAAAGAAAGCCGTTAAATGTTGATAAAAACAGTGATTGAACTACGTTTTTGAACTTTTTGAGCACTTCAGCAAAAGTGCTTAAAATCTTAGTGTTCATAAAGCATTTTGTAAGAGGTTTTGTGTAGAATGGCAATCTGTGTACTTAAGAAGGGGACAGAGCTTTCACTTAAAGAGGGGTACCCGTGGGTTTATGCTTGGGATTTGAAGGAAGAAAGTGCCGAGGCAGGGGAGGTGGTGGACCTTTTGGATCACAAAGGGAGCTTTATCGCCCGTGGGCATTATAGTCCTCATTCCTCCCTGAGGGTTAGGGTTTTGACTTGGGAGAAAGAGAGCATTAATGAGGCCTTTTTTGAGAAAAGGCTGAAACGGGCTTTTTCCTTGAGGGAGAGCCTCTTAGATTTTACGGACGGTCTAAGGATCGTTAATTCCGAGGGTGATCTTCTTCCGGGTTTAGTGGTCGATAAGTACGAAGACGTCTTGGTCCTTCAGGTTCATACTCCTGGTATGGAGCGGTCAAAGGAACTTTTGCTTCCCATTTTGGAAAAGATGTTTAATCCTCGAGGGATTTTCGAAAAAGGCGATCCTTTTATAAGGCAAAGGGAAGGACTTCCTCCTTCTCAAGGGGTTTTGAGAGGGGAAGTACCCAAAATGGTTCAAATCCGAGAAGGTGAGCTTATCTTCAAGGTCGCCATTGTGGAGGGGCAGAAGACGGGTTTTTATCTCGATCAAAGGGATCATCGACAATTGGTACTGAGGATTTCACGGGACAAGAAGGTGCTAGATTGCTTTTGTTACAGTGGCGGTTTTGGCATAGCTGCTCTCAAAGGGGGTGCCCATTTCGTTAAGGCAGTGGATACTTCCGAAAGGGCCCTTCTTTTGGCTCAGGAAAACCTCCTTTTAAATGGTCTTTCCCGGGATAAGTTTTATACGCTTAAGGCCGATGTTTTTGAGTTTTTAAGGATGGAAAACGAAAGGTATGACCTCATCATCCTTGACCCTCCGCCTTTTGCCCGTTCAAGGGAAGAGGTTCCAAACGCCCTTAAGGGTTATGAGGAGTTGATTTTTTTGGCTTTAAAAAGGCTTTCAAAAGGGGGATTTCTTTTTAGCTTTTGCTGTACCCAAAGGGTTACAAGAAAGGATTTCTTACGCTCTATTCTCAGGGCAGCAAAAAGGAGCGGTCGTCTTTTACAGGTGCTTTACGAGGGAAGAGCTCCGATGGATCATCCAGTCCTTCTTAATCATCCCGAAGGCCATTACTTGAAGGGGTTTTTGCTGAGGGTTTTAAATTAAGGTTAGTTCCCCACTTTCCACGTAAAGAAGGGCTCCACGGATGTGTTTATCAGGGAATATATCTCGGAGCAAACGCATGTATTCCTTAACTTGCTCAAGATGCTCAAGCCTTTTTTCTCCAACCTTAAACTCTATTGCCCATACTTCCTGTTGATCCACAAATAAACGATCCACTCGATAAAGCCTTCCCTCTAAGTCAACGAGCTCAAACTCCGGAAGGGCTTCCTTTTCAAACCATTTTTTTATCTCTTCCCGTTCAAGAAGTCTTTTTACGGGTTCAAGTAACTCCCCTTTATCCCATTCGTTGGGTTTTTCTCCGAGGACCAGAAGGGCCTTTTTGAGTATAAGTTCTAAGTTTTCCTTAGGCGTGTAAAGGGAAAGGAGCTTATGAATGATGTTTCCTTTTCTTTTGGCTCTTAACTTTTCGGGCTTTTCGGCTTGGTGAGTTACGATTTTAAGCTTTTTGAAATCCATATTTTGGGTCAATCCTTTTAAGGATCTCCTGAAGGATATGTGAGAAGTTCTTTTGCCCCCCTTTTTGTTTCACATTCGTATACACATACACGTGAAATTCCTCCATGGCCCGAGTTGCCCCCACGTAAAATAAGTTCAAGCTTTCGATCACCTTCGATAGGAAGTCCTGGTTTTGTAATTCCAAAAGATCCGCCGGCGCTGAGTCGGCCTTTACATAGAAAAGTTCTCCTTTTTCGTCCTTCAGAATGTTCTCTTTTTTTAAGGGCCAATCCGTTAAGGGTATAAACACCACCGGAAACTCCAATCCTTTGGCCTTATGAATTGTCAAAATCCTCACCGCCTCCACCCCTTCTGGAGTTCCGATTCTTTCCTCACCTCCTTCTTTATCCCAGAATTCGAGAAATTCCGAAAGGTTTCTTATCCCAAGCCTTTCTGCTTTATGAACGAGTTCAAGAAATCTCCTTAAAATGTCCTTCCCTTGAGGAAAACGTTCAAACAACCGAAGAGTCCGCATTATCTCTTGACAGAGCTCATAGAGAGACAAAAAGCCCACTTTTTCCGAAAGGATTTCAAGATACTTCTTAAAACCCTCCGGAAACTGGATTTGAAGAAGTCTCCTTAACCCCTCCTTACCCTTCTGCATCTCAAGTAGCTCTTCCAGCCTTTGGGCCGGGAAACCGGGCAGATCATGAAAAAGTTCGCTTTTCAAGGCACTCCAAAGAGCAAGTTCATCTCCTGGCCAATCCAAAAACCTCAAGAGACACACAAGTCCTTTTAATAAGGGTGCCCTTTTTAATCGAAGGGAATTTTCCGTAATTACGGGTATTTCTTCTTCAGAAAGCCATTGGGAAATCTCTTCCCCCTCGGCGTTCTTTCTAACCAATATGGATATTCCCTTGGGATATTCTTCAAACTTTTCTCTTACTTTTTTCACTAATCGTTCTTTCACTTTCAAAAGGAACTCTTCTTTTTTTTCCGCTGTAATTGGTTCCACATCTATATGGCCTTCTTTTTCCTTTGAGCATTCTTGGTTTTGATCGGTGAAGATTTCCCCAAGGGTTTTTATAAAATCGTCCTTTTTAAAGGGGTTCTTTTTGGAAAAGAGTAATCCCACTAAGGCTTCGCCAAAATTAGGGTCCGAAAGGACCTTACAAAAGGTATTGTTAAATTGGACGATCTTTTTACCAGACCTATAATTTACGTTGAGGCTTTCCTTTTTTCGTCTTCCTTGGGGCACTGAAGGGAAATCTTCCTTAAAGGCCTTCTCCATAAGCCTCCAATTACCGCCTCTCCAGCCATAAATGGCCTGTTTGGGATCGCCTACGAAGAAAAGCGTTCCCCCTCGGGCAAGGGCATCTTCTACGATTTCCTTTAAAACCTTCCACTGCTCCTCATTAGTGTCCTGAAATTCGTCAAGCATCACGTGCTTGACTGAAAACCCAACCCTAAAAAGGGCGTAAGAAAGATCCCCTTCCTGGGAAAATTCCTTTAAAATTTTGGTCCATTGCCCTCCAAGGATTATTCCTTCCCTATTTATAAGCTCTTTTGCTTCATCAATCAGAAGAGCGAGGATTGCCCGGTAAGGCCTGAGTCGTTCCCAGGCCTTACGTTTTAGGGGATCTTCTAAAACTTCAGAGGAGGGACTTTCTTCAGGAGAAAGGTTTTTTCCCGAAGGTCCGTCAATTTCGAAAAGCTCAACGAGCCTTTTTCTCAAGTGTTTTTCGATCTTAAAACCTTTTCGTTCCTCTATTCGAAGGAAACAGTGAACTACCTCTTGGAAAAGCCTTCTTAACGCCTCATCTGAGTTCATCTTAGAAAGAAGCCTATCAAAGGAGCGGTTTATGATCTCTTTCTGGTTGAAGGTGACTTCAAGTTCTGGCTTTCCCCCAAGTTCCAAAAGTAATCCCCTTAGTAAGGAAAAAAGTAAGCTGTCTATGGTCTTTATCTGGAAATCGGAATAATGAAAGAGGATGAATTCAATCCAACTTCTTGCCAATTTCGAATCTACTTCCTCCTTAATACCGAGGGCGTTTTCCTTGAGGTAGCGGATGATCCTCTCCTTCATCTCCTGAGCTGCTTTATTGGTAAAGGTTATGGCCAAGATGCTTCTTAAGTGGTCTTTTCTTAAGCTTTCTGGAACTTCTTGGCAAAGAAGATCCAAGTAACGTTTAGCCAAATTGTGGGTCTTTCCGGCTCCAGCTGAACCAAGGAGGTAAAGAATGGAAGGGCCTTCTTGCATCAAGAAAAAGGTAGCAAAAGCGTTAAAATTTACAACCCTTTTTCGGTATGTTAATCCTTAATAAGGATGGACCTGGAAGAAAAGAAGAAAAAAGTCAAGGAAAGGCCCTTACCAAGGCATGTGGCTCTAATAATGGATGGTAATGCCCGATGGGCCGAACGTAATAAGGTATCTAAAGCCGAGGCTTATCTTCAGGGTATAAATAGGGCATGGGAGGCGGTTTTGTTATGTGAAGAGCTTGGGATCGAGTTTCTAACCCTTTATGCCTTTTCCAAGGAAAACTGGAGAAGACCTCCGGAAGAAGTTGAAAATTTGATGAGATTATTTGAGGATTTTTTGAAGAAGTGGAGGGACGAAATACTCAGACATCCCTTGAGGGTTAAGCTCCTGGGGGATGTGGATGACCTTCCTCCCACGGTGAGGACTTTATTGCTTGAGACAATAGCATTGACCGAGTCGAAGAGAGGAACTACCGTTAATTTGGCTTTGAGCTATAGTGGGCGATGGGAGATACTTCAGGCGGTAAGAAAAATCGCCAACCAGGTAAAAGAAGGAACACTTTTGCCCGAGGAGATTAATGAATTGCTCTTTCCTAAGTTTCTTTTAACGGGGGATACCCCAGATCCGGATCTGTTGATTCGGACAAGTGGGGAAAAGAGGGTGAGTAATTTCCTTCTGTGGCAACTGGCTTATACGGAACTCTATTTTACCGAGATCCTTTGGCCCGACTTTACGCAAGATGAATTTCTTAACGCTATTTTAGATTATCAGAATAGGGAAAGGCGCTTCGGGATGACCCGAGATCAGATAAAAAAGGAGAGGCTTTGAAAAAAAGGATTCTTTCGGCTCTTGTTTTAATTCCAGCCCTTATCCTTTTGGTTTTCCTCTTTAAAAAGATAGGGCTCTGGGCTATACTTTTGGCCACCGCGCTTTTGGGTCATAGGGAGCTTTTCAAGTTACTTGTAGGCACCTCTCCTTCTTTTCTCATATTCCTCTCTTCCTTACCCCTTATAGGGGCTTTATGGGGAGTGTGGGGCTTTTTATTCGGTTCCTGGACAGCTCTTTTTTTCGCTTCCCTTTACGCCTTTAGGATTCCTTCTTTTGAAGAAGCCTCAAAGAGGTTTTCCCTTTTTGGTTTTGGTATTTTATATTTGAACCTTCCCCTTTTCTATTTGTTGGAAATAAGTGAACTTCCCAATGGGTTTCTATGGCTTTTGGTGCTCACATTGAGCATATGGTGTGGGGACACCTTTGCCCTATTTGTGGGAAAAGTCTTTGGACGGAGACCTTTAGCTCCGAGAATAAGTCCTAAAAAGACCCTTGAGGGAGGATTGGCCACCTTTTTAGGGGTAGGTTTAGGGTTTGTGGTCCTTAAAGTTTTGCTTTTACCTCATATAAGCTGGGGGGCTTTGACATTTATCGTTTTGGGTGTTGGTTTTTTGAGCCAAGTGGGCGATCTTTCCGAGTCCTTAATAAAGAGGGCTTCGGGAGTCAAGGATTCGGGGAGTCTTATTCCGGGCCACGGAGGGATATTGGATAGGATGGACAGTTTCATTTTTGCCTCTCCTTTTTTGTATTATTTTTTGAAGTTCTCCTGAGGGCTCCATGAAGAGGATAGCCATTCTGGGGTCAACGGGTTCCATCGGGCGGCAAACACTGGAGGTGGTCTCCATTTTTCCCCATCTCTTCCAAGTGGTAGCAATAGCCGGGGGAAAGAGGCTAGACCTTTTGGTGGAACAAGCCCGTGAATTTTCCCCCAAAAAAGTGGCGGTAACGGGAGAAGAGGAGGCCAAATGGCTTAAGGAGCATTTGAAAGGGCCTGAGATCCTTTGGGGGGAAGAGGGATTGAACGAAATCTTGGAGGGAATCGATCTATTGGTTTTGGCTTTAAGCGGATCGGTGGGCTTCCTACCCGTTTTGAAGGCCATCGAAAAAGGAATAGAAATAGCCCTCGCTACAAAGGAAGTGCTGGTAATGGGAGGGGAGATAATCACCCAGAGGGCCAAAAAGAAAGGAGTTAGATTAATACCCATCGATAGTGAACATAGTGCCCTTTTCCAGCTTTTGGAGGGAAGGAAAAAGGAGGAGGTCGAGAGCCTTATACTCACTGCTTCCGGAGGGCCTTTTTACGGTATGAAGGATGAGTTTGTGAAAAAGGTGACTCCAGAGGAGGCCTTGAGGCATCCGGTTTGGAAAATGGGGCCTAAGGTTTCTGTTGATTCAGCCACTATGATGAATAAAGCTTTGGAGATAATAGAGGCCCATTGGCTTTTTGATATCCCCACGGAAAAAATAAAGGTCTTCATTCATCCTCAAGGTATCGTCCATGGGATGATCCTATTAATGGATGGGAGCCTCCTGGCTTATATGGCTCAACCTGATATGAGGATCCCGATAGGATACGCCCTTTCTTATCCAGAAAGGCTTAATTTGCCCTTTAAACGCCTTAAAACCCAGGACCTTTTGGGGCTTACCTTTGAAGAAGCGGATTCCGAAAAAATACCCGCGTTAAAGCTCGGTTTTTGGGCCCTGGAGGTTGGAGGAACCATGCCTACGGTATTAAATGCCGCAAATGAGGTGGCCGTTAGAGCCTTTTTGGAAGGTAGAATAAAATTTACCGAGATTGTCCCCCTGGTAAGGGAGGTTATGCAGGAACATAAACCTTTCCTCATAAAGGATGTGGAAGATATCCTTTCGGTTCATAGATGGGCTCAACAATTAACCTGGAGGAAGATAGAGAGGTGTTGACCTTTTTGGCATTTTTATTCGTGCTTGGGGCTTTGGTTTTAGTTCATGAATTCGGTCACTTTTTGGTGGCCAAGCTTTTGGGCATAAGGGTTCTGGTGTTTTCTTTCGGTTTTGGTCCTAAACTCATAAAAGGTCGATTGGGGGAGACCGAATATGCCCTTTCCCTTTTCCCCCTCGGAGGTTATGTGAAGTTATTGGGTGAGGAGGCCGAAGAGGAGATACTCCCTCAAGAAAAGGCCCGTTCTTTTGTTTTTAGACCCCTTTGGCAGAGGGCGTTGGTTGTGGGAGCGGGCCCCATTTCCAATCTGGTATTTTCTTCCCTTCTTTTTGCCCTGCTTTTTTTCACGGGCGTCCCAAGGCTTCTTCCAATTGTGGGAGAGGTGGCTCCAGATTACCCTGCTCAAAAGGCGGGTTTAAAACCAGGGGATAGGATCCTCTTAATCGATGGGGAAAAGGTTAATTATTGGGACGACCTTTTGAGGATAATACCAAAAAGCGAGGGGAGACCCCTTAAGTTTCACATAAAGAGGGGTGAAGAGGAATTCCAAATAGTTATCACTCCTCAAGCTGTTAAAGTGAAAGACATATTTGGAGAGGAACGCACCCATTACCAGATAGGGATTATGCCGCGAGGTGATTTCGTTAAGGTGAAATGGAAAGCATGGGAAAGCATAGGGCTCGGCTTTAAAGAGACCCTAAGAGTCTCTGAGCTCGTGATCCTGGGGATATGGAAGATCCTAAGCGGTGCCATATCGGCTAAAACTGTGGGTGGCCCTATAATGATTGCCCAAATGGCCGGTCAAGAGGCCAAAAAGGGCTTTCAACAATTAATCTTATTTACAGCAATTGTGGGAGTTAATATAGGCCTTTTAAACCTGTTTCCCATACCCATCCTGGATGGGGGGCATTTGTTCCTATACGGCCTTCAAGCCCTATTACGACGTCCCTTTGACCCAAAGAAGCTCGAACTTATTCAGAAAATAGGCTTAGTCATTATAGTTTTACTCATGCTTTTTGCCTTTTATAACGATCTGTTGAGGATATGGGGACAGATTAAATGAAGGTCCTTGGCATCGAGACTTCTACTGATCAAGGAAGTGTGGCACTTCTCGAAGATGGAAGATTGTTAGGAGAATTTCTTTGGAACCTTCCACGATCCCATTCCCAAAAATTGATCCTTTCAATTGAAGCCCTTCTACGCATTTTGGGGATAGAACTTAAGGAAATAGAAGCCATATGCGTGGGCCTTGGACCGGGTTCCTTCACTGGGCTTAGAATCGGTTTGAGCGTTGCCAAAGGTTTGGCCTTCAGTTTAGGAGCGAAAATCGTGGGGATTTCCTCCTTTGACGCTTTAGCCTTGGACTTTACGAAAAAAGATCGCCTTTGCATCCTCTCCGATGCGAAAAGAAACTTACTTTTCTGTGGACTTTACGAGAAGGGGAAAAGAATAGGAGATCTTAAGGCCCTTTTGCCCGAGGAAGTTTTGAACCTTCTTAAGGATAAAAGAAATACTACCCTTCTCGGAGACGGAGCACTTCTTTACCGCCATATCTTCGAAAAAGAAGGTTTCACCATCGATTCAACCTCCGCTTACCCTCGGGCAAGTAGAGTGGCCCTTTTGGGATTTAAAAAAATTCTCCTTCACGGGGAAGACCACCTTTCTTCCCTTTCTCCCCTTTACTTAATAGCTCCGGCTTTAAAAGAAAAAGGGGGGCAAAGCCCCCCTCCCTTGTGATTCGCTTTATTTTCGATTAAGACTTCTTATGACAATCGTTACACTTGGTGGTTGGGCCCGTGGGCTTTCCTTGCTTTTGGAGATCCTTATGACAATCCATACAACTCTTGTGATAGGCCTGCATTAGCCCCAAGACTTTTCCTTGGCCTTGTTCTTTATGACAACTGGCACATTTTTTAGGCTGAGTGCCCGGTTTTTGATCCCACTCATGATGGCATTCCTTACAACCTATCTTATAATCAACCGCATGTTTTTTATGGGTTAAAGGAACCGGTTCTTTCTTTTTTGCTGTATATTTATTATTGATCACCACCACATCAGGACCTTGAGCAATAGCAACACCTATAAAAGTTCCCAGTAAAACCGCTACACCCCATATCACCGCTTTTTTCATCTTTCCCCTCCTCTATTCTTCTTTCCTTGTTAAATTTTACACAAAATGGAACGTTTGTCAACAAAGACTTGCCCTTTTCTTGCGAAAAGTGTAACTTATTGAAACGCTGATTTCTTTTAGGGGGAAGGTATGAAGGTAGCCCTTATTTTCAGCGGGTTGGGAATAAGTTTTCATCATTATCTCAAATATGGGAGGTGGTACGATAAGGGGAAAAAGATCTGGGGATGTCATGGTAAGTTTGGTTTGTTTTTGGCTTCTATTGGAAGCTTTGCCGAATTCTTGAGCCTCCTTTGGTAAGCCTTAGATTTAAATGAGGAAATGTCCAAAAAGTTTCGATCAGGCTTTGTGCCAATCGTAGGACGACCCAATGTGGGTAAATCTACGCTTTTTAACCGCATCTTGGGAAAGAAGGTCTCCATTACTTCGCCCAAACCTCAAACCACTTGGACCAGGGTTTTAGGAGTAAAGACTCGGAAGGATGGACAGATTGTCTTCGTAGATACGCCTGGGTTTCACAATCCTCGAGGGAATTTCAATGCCCATATGGTTGAGAGGGCTAAGGAATCCTTGAGGGAAGGTGATGTGGTATTACATTTAACCGATGTAATAAATTCTTTCCTGAGAGAGGAGGAACCAATCATAAGAGAAATAAAGATAAGGAAAGTGCCCTCCATTTTGGTGATAAACAAAATCGACCTGGTAAAAGATCCTTCTCAATTAAAAGAACTGGAGGAGATTTTTTCCAAAAAACACGATTATAACGCCATCCTTAAAGTATCGGCTCTTAAAGGGGAGAATTTAGAGGAGCTCGAGGACGTGATTATCTCGCTTCTTCCCGAAGGCTTTCCTCTTTTTCCCGAAGACGTTTATACGGATCAGAGCCTAAAAACCTTGGCCCGGGAAATCATAAGGGAAAAAGTGTTTCATTTCACTCATCAAGAGGTTCCTTACTGTTGTGCGGTGGTAATAGAGGAATTTCGGGAAGATCCTTCCCGTAATTTCCTTTATATCCAGGCCACCATCAACGTGGAACGGGAGTCCCAAAAGGGCATACTCATAGGAAAGGGCGGAAGCATGCTCAAAAAGATTGGAATTGCGGCAAGGCGGGAGTTGGAAGAGCTCTTTGGCAGAAGGATATACCTCGACCTTTGGGTCAAAGTTCAAGAGGACTGGCGTGAGAAGGATTATCTTCTCAGGGACTTTGGCCTTTTAAAATAAGGTCTTAGACCGCTATAACGTCCTTTATTTCGGGCACTTTCTCCTTTAAGATCCTTTTTACCCCTTGTTGAAGGGTCATTGTAGAGAAGGGACAGCCCATACAGGCCCCTTTTAACCTTATCTTCACTATCCCTTCCTCTATGGATACAAGTTCCACATCTCCTCCATCGGCCTGGAGCATGGGTCTTATTTCCTTAAGAGCCTCTTCTACTTTTTCCTTCATATGTTCCTCCCTATTGATGGATTCTTAAACTCAAGACTTCCTCCTTGCTGTTAAGTTCCACTTCTCGATTCCCACACACAGCACAACTCACCATGGAAAAGGCCAGGTCTTTCGCCAAAAGCTCCACATCCTCAAGTTGTTGCAAATACTCATCTTCCGGTTCTCCTATGATCTCAACCACTTCCTCTGTTTCGTCCAATTCCACCTCCAACACCTTCTGGATGGAACACCATACGTTAAAGCGACTGGTATTTCCACATCTTAAACATCGAGCCATTTTTTTCTCTCCCTCACCTTCTTTACCATGGATGAGGCTTTAGATCAATCCTTGCCCAAGGAGATTTAAATCTGGTTAAATTACTTTATGTGGAAGTTATTTTTGGTGGTTTTTTGGACAGTTTTTTTGGCCGAGCTTGGGGATAAAACCCAAGTAGCTACTTTCCTATTTGCTACCCAAAATCCAGTTCATAGGTACTTGGTCTTCGTCGGAGCTTTTTCGGCTCTCGCGGTCTCCACTTTGTTGGTGGTCCTTTTGGGAAGTAAGGTGACAGAGTTTTTACCAATGAAAATCATAAGGATCCTTAGCGGCCTTGGTTTCATTCTCATTGGTATTTTTATCCTTCTGAGGGAATTGAATGTCTTTAGACCGCTTTTTCCTTGAGCTTTTGAACGTAAGAATATCCAATCCACTTTTTGACAAGGTCATACCAGCCTTCTCTCAGGTAGAATATTGGAAGCCTTTGTTTGTGGGGATAGCTGTTCTCATTTTGATATTACGAAAAAAGGAAGGCCTATTTATCATAGTTGGGGCTCTTTTGGCCTTTCTTTTGAGTGAAAATATAAGTTCCAATCTTATAAAGCCCCTTTTCAACACCTCCCGTCCCTGTGAGGTTTACGATTGGGTCAGGCTTTTAAGCTCTTTCTGTCCCAAATCCCCTGGTTTTACCTCCACTCACGCGGCAAATGTCTTTTCGATTACCACTTTTCTTGGTTTCTTTTTCCCCTCTTTTAAAATTCCCCTTTGGTGTGTGGCCTCGCTTGTGGGGTTTTCACGAATTTACACGGGGGTTCACTGGCCTTCGGACGTGGTAGGTGGAAGTTTGTTAGGGATTGGATGTGCTTATTTGGCCCATTTTCTCCTCATCAAATTGAGGAAGGCCTCATGTCTTATGAAAAGGTGATAAAAAAACTCGAAAGGATCGTAGATCCTGAGGACCTTTTGATAAATAAAGAGGATCTTTTGTGCTACACCTATGATGCTAATGTCCGCGGGGTTCTCCCTTGGGCGGTGGTTTTTCCTCGGTCTTCGGAGCAAGTTCGGGAGATCCTTCTTTTAGCCAATGAGGTTCCCCTTTTTGTTTTTCCCCGAGGTGCGGGGACAGGGATGACAGGGGGATCAGTACCTACTGCGGGCGGGGTGGTTTTGTGTATGACCAAAATGAAGGCCATAAAGGAGATCTCTCCTGAAGATGGGATAGCAATTGTTGAGGCGGGAGTTTTAAACGGTGAATTACAGGAGGAAGCAAAAAAATATAATTTGTTTTTTCCTCCTGATCCTTCAAGTTACCTCTATTCTACAATAGGTGGCAATGTGGCCGAGAACGCCGGAGGGGCCAGGGCTTTGCGTTATGGAGTGACAAGGGATTATGTGCTTGGGCTTGAAGTTGTGACGGGAAAGGGTGAGATCCTTCGGACAGGTCGTAGGACTTGGAAGGGCGTTGTAGGATATGACCTCACCGGGCTTTTCGTGGGTTCGGAAGGTACTTTGGGGGTCATAACGGAAGTAACGGTTAAACTTCTGCCCATTCCTCCCGAGTGGGGGACCCTTGTTGGCTTTTTTCCGTCTTTGAGTGAAGCTTTTCAGACGGTATGGTCCCTGTTTTCAGAAGGTATTATGCCCTCGAGTTTGGAGTTTATGGATCAATTTTCTTTAAAATGCGCGGAAAAGTTCCTTCAAGCTGAGTTTCCCTCATCGGAAGCCTTGCTTATTCTTGAACTTGAAGGGATCGGAATTGGACTCGGAGAGTTTTTGAAAAGGGTAAAGGAGATACTTTTAAGATCGGGAGCCCGAGAAGTAGATGAAGCTTTAAGTTTTGAAGAAAGCCAAAGGATATGGCGCATAAGGCGATGTCTTTCTCAAGCAGCTTATGCCTTGGGCCCTGTGAAGGTGAACGAGGATATAGTGGTTCCGCGAAGTAAAATCGCTGAAGCCGTAAAAGGGGCTCATCAGATAGCCGAAAAATATGGGATTAACGTGCTGTGTTTCGGCCATATAGGAGATGGTAACATTCATGTCAACTTTATGATAGGCCATTCTGAGGAGGAAAGAGCCAAAGTCCATAAGGCGGTGGAGGAATTGTTTGACCTCACCTTATCCTTAGGAGGTACTCTTTCGGGAGAACATGGGGTGGGAATCACCAAATTGCCTTACATCGGAAAAGAACTCGCTCAAGAGGCTATTACGCTGATGAGGGAGATAAAGAGGGTATTCGATCCAAAAGGAATTCTTAACCCCAATAAAGGCCTTCCTCTTTAGGTTTAAAGTTTACTTAAAGAATTTTTATGATAAAATTCTTGTCTATGAAGAAGTGGTTGTTTTTGTTTTTGTTAATTCCCCTTTTTTGCCTTGCCCAGGAGGAGAAAAGGCTTAAAGAGGTAGTGGAGGGATTTCTCCAAAAAAGCCTTTCTTCCAAATTTTGGCAATTGAATGATATGAAGTATGTTTTTGATAACCGAATTGGCCTTTACGTTGTGGCCTTAAAGCTCAAAGAAGGTGAGGAGGAAAGGCCGGTTCTCCTTTATGTTTCCCGAAAAATGGATTTTATAATGGTTGGGAAGATTTACGATATAAAAACTGGGGAGGAACTTTCGAAGGCACATTATGTAAATCTTATGGGAAAACTTCCTTCCCTTAAGAAAGAAATTGACTTAAGGGGCCTTACCTTAAGAGGACCCGTTTTAGGACAAGGAGAGACAGTAATTCTCGTAAGCAGTCCAAATTGTCCTCATTGTAGAGAGCTTGTGCCCCAAGTGATAAAAAAGGTGAAAGAAAAGCCAGGTTTTTCCTTGTATTATAAGGGGGTATTTTTTGGAAAGGACCATACCCTTGAAGAGCTTATAGAATGCGTGAGGCAAAAGAAGCCTGAACTTTTCTGGGATTTTCTCCTTCAATGTTATACCTTATCCCAGGAAAAGGCCATCGATTGGCTTTCAAAACGTTTGGGGAAAGGGTTTGTTGATGGATGCAAAGGGGAGGAGCTATCGGAGACTCTGAGAAGGGAGGATATTGAGGTCAAAGAGAAGATAAGGATCACGGGTATTCCAGCTGTGTTATTTAAAGGTAAGGTTTACGAAGGAACAAACGCCATACTGCAGGTTCTTTTTGGAGGGAAAAATTAAAGGGAAAACAAGCGAGGCGAAAGGGAACCTAAGCGAGAGATTCCGTCTTTTTGGACCACATAATCCAGTTCCACCCCTATCGCTCCAAGATCTGGAAATACGAACTTTGGTTCCAAGGCGAAGGTCATCCCTTCTTGGAGAAATTCCTCTCTGGTGGCGATTATTGGCCACTCGTTGATCTCAAGTCCTATTCCATGCCCTATGAACTTTACCCTGTTTTCCCCAAAGCCCATGAAATTTTCTTCAAAGTTATGGGCTTTGACGATCTCCAAGGCCATCTGGTATAGTTTTTTAACCGAGACTCCGGGTTTAGCTTCTTTTTCTATCATTTCAATTACTTTAAGGGATACCTCATAAGCCTTTTCGAGTTTAGGATGAAGTTTTCCGATTACATAACTTCTCGTTTCATCCGATACATACCCGTTAATACAAACTCCATAATCGACTATTATGGGTTCGCCCCTTTGTATGACCTTAAAAGAAGTGCCAAACCCTATGGCCGGGCACGTTCCCAAGGCTTTAATTGGGCCATCCACGTAAGAGGGAATACCTCCGTTTACCCCACTTACAACAGCTACCGGGCACATCTCTTGGTTAAAACCCCTCATCCTCAACCATCCGTGATTGCCAAGCCTTCGGCCTTCATATTGTAGTCTTGCGTCAAGTTCCACTTCTGTTAAACCCGGTCTCAAAAACTCTGGTACTAAAGAAAGCACTTCCGAGGTGATTCTCACGGCTTCTTTTATCTGTTCCAATTCATAATGGCTTTTTACGGAGCGAAGAGAAAGGATATCCGGAGAAACATCCACAAATTCCACTTCGTTTTTAAAGAGCTCCTTTATCCTCAAAAACATCCCTAAGGGCAAAACATCAAACTCAAGCCCCACTTTTTTAACCTTTTCCAGAAATGGAATTTTTTTGAGTTCGTTGAACCCCTCCA
>Ga0197143_1000427_pt1 | contig 47469 bp, 49 predicted proteins | sample GBS70_MetaG_FD_148603 | JGI IMG/M metagenome (GOLD analysis project Ga0197143, IMG submission 148603) | Sediment microbial communities from Great Boiling Springs, Gerlach, Nevada, United States - GBS 70_MetaG | ecosystem: Environmental > Aquatic > Thermal springs > Hot (42-90C) > Sediment... | reverse complement strand
CAGCTATAGCCTTCCCTAACGTCATGAGATCTGGCCTCACTTTGAAGTAGCCAGCCGCTCCTGAGTAGAACTTGCCACCTGTCTTTATCTCATCGAATATCAGGAGGCAGTTGTACTCATCGCATATGCTCCTCAACCCCTCGAGGAATCCGGGCTTGGGTATGACGAAACCCATGTTCATCGGTATCGGCTCTAGTATTATTGCAGCTACATCATTCCCATGCTGCCTCATTATCTTCTCGACGCTCTCCAAGTTATTGAATTGGGCTACTAACGTATGCTTAACTACGTCCTCGAGCACCCCTTGGGAGCCCGGGACTTGGTTGGGAGTGACCGGATGGCCGGCTTTGTACTTACTCGGCTTCACGCTAACTAAGAGGAAGTCATGGCTCCCGTGGTAGCATCCTTCGAACTTCAGTATCTTCTTCCTCCCCGTGAAGGCTCTCGCTATCCTCAATGCGTGAAACGTCGCTTCCAGGCCCGTGGATTGGAATTTCATCATATCGACTTTGTACCTAGCTTTTATTACCTTAGCGAGATCTAACATCTCATCGAACTCGAATCCGAATATAGTTCCCTCCTCTATCTTCTCCTTTATCGCTTCTATGAGCTTCGGGTGACTGTGCCCTATTCCGAGAGCTCCGAAGGCCATATTGAAATCTATGTATTCGTTACCATCTACGTCCCATATCCTGCTCCCCTTCGCCTTCTTCATGTATATCGGGTAGGGATCTGCATACCTGTAATTCGAGTTGACCCCGAACGGGACCATCTGGGAGACTTCCTCAAAAATCTTCCCAGATTTGGGAGTCCTACTCTTAAATAACTCGAGCTCCGAGGCGGGGACCTTATCCAACCTCATGTGGGACATAGTATTACACACTAGCCCATTCTTTAAAAATATTCCCATCAATTCCCTTGAAATTCGATTGGATGACAGTTAAGATAGCCTCTCCTGAGATGCCCCGGATGGGTGCGTATGTAACCCGTAAGGATTATATTCTAGAGGGGGTTGAGAGAGTAGGTGTGTTTCTTGCAGGAGGAAGTACTTATAAATACCTTCATAAATCTAATAATAGCACTCATAGTCTTCTGGATAATAATCTCCTTCCTTAAGGCAGCCTTGAGGGTCGTCAGGGAATATGAGAGAGCTGTGATATTCAGGTTGGGCAGGCTACTCGGAGCGAAGGGTCCGGGCCTCATCTTCTTAATCCCCTTCATAGATAAGCCGAGGGTAGTCGATCTGAGGCTCCTGAGCTTCGACATACCGAGGCAGAGGATAATAACGAAGGATAACGTGACAGTAGATGTAGACGCTATCGTCTATTACAGAGTTTTCAACCCGATAGATGCTGTCGTCAAGGTTCAGGATTACATAACGGCATCTAACTTCATAGCTCAGACCACGCTCAGGGATGTGGTAGGTCAAGTGGAGTTGGATGAGCTCTTGACCAAGAGGGATGAGTTGGGCAGGAAGATACAAACAGTAGTAGATGAGATAACCGAGGGGTGGGGGATAAAGGTCACTCAAGTTGCTATAAGGGATGTGGTCCTACCTGAGGAGATGCTGAGAGCTATAGCTAAGCAAGCTGAGGCCGAGAGGGAGAGGAGGGCCAGGGTCATAATGGCTGAGGGCGAGCTCATGGCAGCTCAGAAGATGTACGAAGCTGCTGAATTCTACGCGAAGAACCCGAATGCTATGAGGCTCAGGGAACTTCAGACATGGGTCGAGATAGCTAGGGAGAAGAACCTAATCGTGATAGCTGAGGGAGGAGCCTCTCCCTTAGCCTACGCTCTAGCCGCAGCGAGGAAGGAGGAAAGGAGATGAGGAGGATCCTCATCGTACCCCTCCTACTGTTTTTCCTATTCATCCATGCCTTGAGCGTGGGAGCAGGCGGAAGGGTACTAGTGACGAACTTGACGGGCTATATCTCACCAGCGACAGTTGAGCAAGTTAGATTAGCTGTGAGAACGGCTGAAAATGGATACAATGCTTTAGTCCTCCAGATAAACACATTTGGTGGGCAATCCGACGCTACATTCAACATAATTGAGCTTATTCTGGCTTCAAAGGTCCCAGTGATAGGGTACGTTTACCCCGAGGGGAGCCAGGCCCTCTCAGCCGGTACTTACATATTGATGGCGACTGATTACGCTGTCATGTCACCTTACTCGACGATAGGCTCAGCTCAGCCGGTCGTGGGCTATACTCCCTTGAACGAGTCTAAGTACCTCAACGCATATGCTGCTAAGATGAGGAGTTACGCTGCAATGCATGGGAGAAATCAGAGTGCAGCTGAGCTCCTAGTCCTCTCAAACGTGAACTTCATAGCTGATGAAGCCTTAAAAGTCGGGTTGATAGACTCAGTGGAGCCATCCCTGGACTCCCTCCTCGAGAGAGCGAACGGTAAGGTGGTGAGGAGGGGGGAGCAGGAATTCAAGCTCGAAGTCTACCCCACTATCGTTGAGTACTTAGAGACCACTCCGAGGATAGAGATAATGAAGCACCTCTCAGATCCAGTGCTCTCGAGCATATTATTCAGCATAGGGTTCATGGCCCTCATAATAGGACTCACTACACCGGGATGGGGAGCTGAGCTCGTCGGGATCGTGCTCTTACTACTCGCTATAGTTGGCATGGGGGTGAGCGTCGATCTAGTCAGCTTGATGTTATTGGTGATAGCTGCCTCCTTATTCATAGCTGAAGTTAAGAAGGGCTTGCACGGATTGGGCGTCATCTCCTCCACAGCTCTACTGATCCTCGCTATCTTGCTCATGATAGGGAGTCCTTGGAGACCGGTCCTCATATCCTCGAGCTGGATGATAGAGACTCTCCTCAAGCTCATCCTCTCAGTGGGTAGCGCCGGCCTGATAATATCCTTGATATTCATGAAGGGTATAGCTGCTGTCTTGAGGAGGAGGCCCGTGAGCTGGCTGCCCATCGGTAGGGGAGTGGCTGTAGATGATATAAGCCCGGGGAGCGTGGGTTACGTTAGGATATCGGGTGAGTTATGGAGAGCTACATCGAATGAGGAAATAAGGAGAGGAGATACCGTCGAGGTCGTGGATAGGAAGGATAACTTACTGATCGTGAGGAAGGTCAGTTAGTTTCATCTCTCAATTCTCATCAATTCCCTCAAGAGCTTCATCATCTCAGGCATAGCGTCCGGCCCAGTTCCAGTAATCATATTACCATCAGCTACAGCTTCCTCTTCCACTAAATACGCACCTGCATTCCTCAGATCGTCCCATATCGAGTGGAACCCCGTCACCCTCTTCCCCTTAACGACTCCAGCCGATATGAGGACCCAGGGAGCGTGACATACAGCAGCCACTATCTTCCCCCTTTCCACAGCTCTCCTCACCATCTCAAGTATTTTCTTGCTCCTCCTGAGCCTATCCGGGGCGTAACCTCCGGGTATCCATATGACATCGTAGACTTCAGCTAGCTCGGGCTCAGCGCTCACATCTGCCTTCACCTCTAGGCCCAGCTTACTCCTATACGTCTTGACCTCTGGGCCAACTAGATCCACCTGAAATCCCATCTCCTTCAGCCTGTAAAATGGATATATCAGCTCCCTCTCATCGAATAAGTCCTCAACAAGAACTGCCGCTCTCATAAGATCGCTAAGAGGTATAACATATTAAAGCTATCTAGCATCCATCAGATCTAACAATCCAAAATTTTAAAGATTATCGCTAAAAATGATAGAGGATTATTCTGGGGGCAGAGTCCTCCAAGCTAGATCTATATCTATACCCTCTCTCTTCCACTTCCACCTCCAGTAATAGTACCAGAGCGCCCCGAAAGTCCAGAGGCCTATGAACCATGCTACAGCGAGCTCAGTGACTCCCTCCAATCCGGGGTTAGTGTAGAAGAAGTAGAGCAGGATCCCTATGTATATCAGATCTATTATGCCTCCTATCGTGACCAAGGGAACTGGACCTATCCTCCAATTCTTATAGGGGGAGGTCTCCCATATGGATCTGACGCTCTTCCTGAATGGGAATATAGTAGCAGCTATAGCGGTGACTCCCCATATGGATACGCACTCAGTCGCTGTGACAGCTAATCCTGCGAACCACTCAGGGAATATCGAGTAGAGCAAAATCCCTACCTCACTAGTTATGAACATGAAAGTGAGGTTCTTGATCGGCGATGCCCATCTAGGATGTACTTCAGAGAACCACTTGGGCCCCATCCTGTCCATGCCCCAAGCCACTACTATCCTGCTGCCAGCTACGTATGACATAGGTATCCATATGTAATCCGCTAATATGAGAGAGAACGCAGCCAGTGCTGCGATTATGATTCCTAGGATGTTGCCCGTGTCTATGAATACTCTAGTAACACCGACGAAGTTAGGTGGGAACGGCATGTTGTAACCATCGAGCCCAGCGTTATCAGCGATCGCTAGAGCCCTCATGAAATCCTCCCCCACTAGGTTCGGGAATATCACTGCGAATATCGTCGCTAAGATCGCGGGAACTATTATAGCTCCATACTGCGCTATCATTATGTTCCTCTGAGGCCTCTTCACCTCTCCCCCTATCACGTTGACCGCCCATCCGTAATGGGCCCACCAAGAGTTCACCACCATCAAGCCTAAAGTTCCGAAGAGCAAGGGCATCGCGGGATTGAATACCTCTGGAGCAGTATTCTTAGCTGCCTCTACCATTCCTTCATAATCTAATGAGCCATAATTCGCTGCTGCAGTGTTCCAAGCTGCTACGAATTGCTCGTGAGAGTGTATGCCCAGTATCAGGGCGACTAACCCGAGAGTTATCAATCCTAGGGTCATAACAGTTTTCTGATGAAGGAGATACCACCTGAGGCCGTAGAAAGTGAAGAGGTAGCCTAAGACATTCACTATAGTCGCTACTGTGAACATCCCCACAGTCGTCCTAACCCACTCAGCAGCTTCCACCATATCCAACATGCCGAATAAAGTAGAGAGACCAGGATCTGCGACCCAAGGAGCTAATATCACTATCCAAAGCCACCATATGAAGTAATCTCCAAAGCTCACAGCCATTCCAACAGCTGGGTGTATTATCCTCGTATTATAGACGTAACTTCCCCCGCTTCTAGGCATAGAAGCTCCTAAAATTCCCCAAACTAGGGCGACGCCTGGTAGCGTGAATGCGACGCTGAAGAAGACCGAGCCTAATAAGTGACCTGATGGGAAGAGGAAAACCCCCCAGCTCAATAGCATCCATATAGCTATTGCAGGTCCCTGATTCAAGAATCCGAAAGCGAATGCATCTATCAAACCTGCTTCCCTTACTAGACCGCTCGCCTTCCTGGCGAAGACCTCTTTAGGCACTATCTCCTCGCCCATAGAAGGCACCTCCGACTAGAAGGCACCTCCGACTGCCCCACAGCTATTTAATAAATTTACTGTTGAAAGATTTTATGTATAATGAATTTAGATGGTTTCCGATTTTTCTATAAATATTTATAGAAGAATAATGATTCTTTTACATAAATTTTCCGAATGGTTAATCAGAATGTAAAATTGTTCAAAATAATCTGGAGATATCCGTTTGATGTTCAATAGAGTAGCTCAAGGACTGAAAAATATATAGATAAAAAATTACACGATTTGAGTGTAGCTCCCGTGAGGCCCCGAGCTCTATCATCTCCAATCTTATAACTACTGTAGGGCTTGGGGCGAGGCTAACCAATCCAAACTCCTACAAGCTTCATCTCAGAGCCCGAGGGATCTGAAAAATTGGTATCTTAGCCTTAAGGGAGAATAAAGAGAGTAATAACTCACTGAACTCATAGTATTATCTCTCGAATTAACCCACCCCCCCGCAAATTGAGCGTCCTAGTCCCTCTTAGAGTTACCAAAAGTAGCTTACCTCGTCCTTATTTTTTATACTATTTAATAATATCACGGATATGCTCTAATATAATATATTTATAAAACCAGAATTGATAAAATATTTTTCTCCATATAACGGAAGAAATATTTATATTAAAGGCTTTTCCATTTCCTTCAGGAGGTGCTGCCGCTTGCTCTATCTCGAAATGAAGAAGGGCGACTTAGCGAATCTCATAGAGAAGTTAAGGGGATGGGGAGAGCTGCATGGCCCGATAAAAAAGGGTAAGTTTCATTCCTTCGAGAGGTTCGATTCCATCGATGAGATCGATTTGAACTACACGAGGACCATGATACCACCTAAGAAGTACTTCACGAAGCCTAGGGAGGCTATAATGAGAGTGAATTTGATGAAGGGATATGAACTTTTAGAGGAGGATCCGAAGAGGATCGTATTATTCGGCCTCCATGCTTGCGATATAAATGCGATAAAGATAATGGACTCCATCTATATAGATGAGTTCCCAGATCCTTACTACGCTGAGAGGAGGAAGAACTCCCTGATCGTAGGGATAAGCTGCATCCCAGATGAGGAATGCTTCTGCAAATCCATGGGGGCTGATTACGCTTATGATGGCTTCGACCTCTTCCTGCACGATATAGGCGATGCTTACATAATGAGAGTTGGAACGGAGAGAGGGTTCGAGCTCATAAGGGGCCTCGACTTGAAGAAGCCTGATAAGGATTCCCTCAAGAGACTAGCTGATTTTGAAAGGAAGAGGAGCTCTATGTTCAAGAAAGAGCTCTTATCATCTCATCTCCCAGATATAGCAGATTCCCTTCACGATAGCGACGCTTGGAAGGAGTACATAGATCGCTGCCTCAGCTGTGGGTCCTGCACGCTAGTGTGCCCGACTTGCAGGTGCTACGATGTCTCAGAGTGCGTAGATCTGAGCATGGAGAATGGGATCAGGGCGAGGAGATGGGACTCATGTTTCCTCAGGAGCCACGCGCTCGTCGCTGGAGGCTTGAACTTCAGGCCGACTAGAGCGGATAGATTCGTCCATAGGTACAATTGCAAGTCAGCAATCAACAGAGTCACCAACTTGCCTTATTGTGTGGGATGCGGTAGGTGCACTGTCTTCTGCCCAGCTGAGATAGATCACGTCGAGGTATTGAACTCAGTCTGGGGGGTGGTGAGATGATGCTTCAAGAGGAGCAATTCATCCCGAAACCAGCTGAGATATTGGAAGTTAATGATATGACGAGTATAGAGAAGCTCTTCCGCCTCAAATTCATCGATGAAGAACTGGAGAGGTCCTTCAACTACATGCCAGGCCAATTCGTCCAGGTGAGCGTTTACGGAGTTGGAGAGACCACTATCTCTATATGCAAATCCAGGACCAGGCCCGGCCCCTTAGAGCTCCTCGTCAGGAGGGTTGGGAGGGTAACTAATGCACTTCACAAGCTTAAGAGCGGAGATGTCGTCGGAATAAGGGGTCCATTCGGCAACTGGTTCCCAGTCGATGAGATGGAGGGTCACGACGTCCTCCTCATATCCGGAGGGCTGGGCATGGCCCCCCTCAGGGGAGTCCTCCAGCACATCTTAGATAGGAGGGAGAGATACGGCGAGGTCAACCTGCTCTACGGGGTCAAGGGGTATGAGGAGACGCTCTTCAAGGATGAGGTACTGAGCCCCTTCAAGGGGGAAGCTGGCTTCAGGTCCTTCATCTCCTTCGAGAAGGATGATGAGTTCTATGAGAGTATGATGAAGAGACATCCTCAGTTCATTAAGAAAGGGGTTGTAACAGTCCTATTTGATCTAGCGGAAAGCTACATAGATCCGAGCAATAGTTACGCTGTTGTAGCGGGTCCTCCAGTTATGTACAAGTTCGTCCTGAAGGAACTGGATAAGAGGGGCTTTCCCGCCGATAGGGTTTACGTGACCTTAGAGAGGAGGATGAGATGCGGGGTGGGGAAGTGCGGCCATTGTATAATAGGGGGAGCTAGCTCGATAGCTTATGTCTGCAAAGATGGGCCAGTCTTCTCCTATTTCGATATCCTCTCTATTAGGGGGGCGATCTGAATGGGAAAGCTCAAGGCCGGTTTCTACTCTTTGACAGGTTGCCAAGGTGAGTACCTCACTATCTTAGGGATGGAAGACGTACTACTAGATCTCCTCAGCTTAGTGGATATAGCTGAGTTCAAGTTAGCTAGCAGCAAGGAGTACGATGGGAAAGTAGATATAGCTTTCGTTGAGGGCTCCGTCTCCACTGAGAGGGATCTCGAGTACATAAAGAGGATAAGGGAGAATAGCGGGATACTAGTAGCTCTAGGGGATTGCGCCGTCTGGGGAGGGATACAAGCTTCTACGACTGGGCAGGATTGGAAGGAACTCATGAGATCTGTCTATAAGACGGAGAGTAACTTATATGGCTTCTTAGGGGAGCATAAAGGGGTCTCTGAGGTAGTTCCAGTGGATTATGAGATTCAAGGATGCCCTATAGAGGGGAAGGAGTTTGCTAGAGTTTTAATGGATCTAGTGAGGGATGTCAAGCCGGAGCTACCCGATTATCCCGTATGTATAGAGTGCAAAGTGAGGGAGATCCCATGCTTGATAGTGGAGAGAGCTCTGCCCTGCTTAGGCCCTATCACAGTAGCGGGTTGCGATGCTAGATGTCCATCCTACAATACCGTATGCATAGGCTGTAGAGGGCCCATAAGGGATGAGGCGAACGTATCTGGGGAGCTAGAGATGCTCCTGAGGAAAGGATATGATAGGGAGAGGATATTGGATTTGATGAGTCTCTTCGGAGCTAGATATAAGGATTTAAGATCTCTTATTGAGGGGGGTAAGTCATGAGGGAAGTAGTAGTTGAGCATTTAGCGAGAGTAGAGGGACACGGGGACATAGAAGTAGTTATAGAGGGCGATGCTGTAAAGAGAGCTGTCTTAAGGATATATGAGGGACCCAGGTTCTTCGAGCGTATATTGATAGGGAAGAGCTACTACGAGGTCCCTGATATAACAGCGAGGATATGTTCTATCTGCCCCGATCCCTATCAAGTGGTTTCATCTAGGGCTATAGAGAAAGCGATGGGGATAAGGGTGGATAAGCAAGTCGAAGCGCTCAGGGAGCTCCAGTTGATAGCGGATGTGATACACAGTCATGCCCTTCACCTCTTCTTCCTCGCCCTACCCGATTTCCTGGGTTACACTGATGCTATAAGAATGGCAACGCAGTACCCTGATACTGTGAAACTCGGGTTGAAGGTCAAGAGAGCTGGGAATGCGATAAAAGAAGTCATAACTGGCAGGACCGTTCACGGAGTCGTGACGAAGCCCGGAGGTTACACTAAGGTCCCGAGAGCTGAGGATCTGGAGAGATTGAGCGAGCAACTCAAGAGCTCTATCGATGGCGCTAGAGAGGCTATAAGGGTATTCTCATCACTGAAAATGCCCGAATATGCCTTAGATGATAATCTCTATATCGCTGTAGACCCCGGAGAGCATTACGGTTACTCTGGGGATCACCTCCTAGTATCTGATGGTACCAGGCACCCTGTGGAGAACTACATGCATTTAACGAATGAAGTCACGGTAGAGCATTCCTCCGCTAAGCACTCTAGCTACAAGGGAAGTAGCTTCATGACAGGAGCTCTAGCTAGACTCCTCCTCAACGAGAAGAAGCTCTACGGTGAGGCTAAGGAGTCTTACGAGAGCTTGAGGGATAGAGTCGACCCCAGGAACCCCTTCAGCAACAACATAGCTCAAGCGATAGAGCTCCTCTATAGCGTTCAGAGGGCCGTAGATATAATAGATGGGCTCTTGGATGAGGGGATAAAGGATGAGCTCATGGTAGAAGTCAAGCCCAAGGCTGGGGAGGGTATAGCAGTCGTCGAAGCCCCTAGAGGATTACTTTATCACCACTACAAACTCGATGACGAAGGTAGAGTGGTATTCGCTAACCTAGTCACTCCGACCGCTCAGAACGCTGCAAACATGGACAAGTACTTGAGGATAGCTGTCAGGAATCTCAAGGATCTGAGCGATGATGAGCTCAAGTTCAAGTTGGAGATGTTAGTGAGGGCGTACGATCCCTGTATCTCTTGCTCAGTCCACTTGACTAGGATCAGAGTATGAGGACATTAGTCATCTGCATCGGGAACCCCATGAGATCAGATGATGGGCTGGGCTTCAGGGTATGGGAGGAGTTGAGGGCTAGAGGGGTCGATGCGCTCCTCTCCGGCCCCGACCTCCCCCTACAAATAGCTGATTTCGATAGAGTCATCTTAATAGATGCTGTCGATTTCGGAGCTGAGCCGGGGAGCGTCCTAGAGGGGAGAGTAGAGGACCTCGATGTAGTAGAGATGAGGTCTTCCACTCACGGCCTCTCACCCCTGAGCTTCCTCAAGATAGTCAGGGAAGCGATGGGCCGGCCTGAGGAGGCTATCCTGATAGGCGTGCAACCGAAGAGCTTGGGAGAGGGGGAGGGGTTGAGTGAGGAAGTGGAGAGAGCTGTGAGTGAGGTCATCGATAGAGTCATGAGGTTGGTGAGCTTTGAGAGTCAGACCTGACTGTATCCCCTGCTTCCTCAGGCAGGTAGTGAATGCCCTCAGGCTCTCTTCTATTGATGACTCGAGAATTGAGAGAGCTCAGAGAGAAGTCATGACATATCTTCTATCTTTAGATTGGGATTTGAGCCCTCCTGAGATTGATTATGTAGTCCAGAGGGTGATAAGGGAGTACGCTGGTGGGGACCCTTACAGGGAAGTCAAGAAGAGGAGTAATGATGAAGCTCTATCCATCTACGGGGAGTGCGAGAGGATAGTGGAGTCTAGTGAGGACCCCCTCAGGACTGCCGTCAAGTTAGCTATAGCTGGCAACGTGATCGACTTCGGGCCTTACACATCGTACGATCTAAAGGGGACTATCGATAGAGTCCTCAAATCCGATTTGAGTATCGATCACTATCCCCTCCTGAAGGAGAAGTTTCAGAGGGCTTCAAGGATCCTCTACTTCTCTGATAACGCTGGTGAGATAGTCCTCGATAAACTACTCGTGGAGACTATGCTCTCGCTCAGGGAAGTGAGATTCACTTTCGTCGTGAAGGGAGGGCCTATGATAAACGACGCTACTCTAGAGGACTTCTATTACGTCAGTTTCTCAGATATAGATGCTGTTGAAGTGAGGACAGTCAGCAATGGTGATGAGGGCACCGGACCGGATAGGAGGAGCGAAGAAGTCCTGAAGTGGATTAGGGAGCACGATCTCGTCATATCGAAGGGCCAGGGGAACTATGAGATTCTTGGGGAGTTCAATGGGATATTTCACATGCTCTTAGTTAAGTGCCCCGTAGTAGCTGCTGACCTCAACGCGAGCGTAGGGGATATCGTCTTAATCTACAGGTGAGTGAATGCATATGCTGACGATAAGGGATGTATTCGATGCCTGCAAGAGGAAGGAGAGCGAGGGGAAGAGGGTAGTAAATGCCCACATAGGTGAGCCCTCCCACGAGCCACCTATTCAATTGAGCGAGATATTGAAGGAGATCGGAGATGTAGGCAGGAAGTACTTGCCCTTCGTCGGGACTGAAGCCGCTAAGGAGAGCGTATCTTATTTCGGGGATAAGTTCTTGGGGAGGGATTTAGAGAAGGATAGGATATTCATAACGAATGGAGGAGCTCAATCCTTACTGATATCCACTTTAGCTGCCTCTAAGATCAGGAAGGGGAGAGTACTAGTCCCAGCTCCTGGCTTCCCTCAGTACTTCGAGCACGCGAACGAATTCGGGTATCAAGTCTCAACTTACGATCCTCTAGCTGATGATCTAGTCAATGAGGTCTCCAGCAAATTGGAAGGTGTCTCAGGAGTCGTGATAAACTACCCGAATAATCCAACTGGGCACGTCCCACCTAATTCCGAGCTCGAGGATCTATGGGATGAATTGAGGAGGAGGAACGTATTACTGATAAATGACGCAGCTTACTCTCAGATATACTTCGGGGAGAGAGTCGAGGTAGTTGGAGATGTCATAGCGGATACTTTCAGCAAGACCTTCGCCCTACCCGGGTTGAGGATAGGTTACATATACTGGGGAGTCGAGAGGCCCGAGTTGATCGGGAGGATCCTCTACTTAATGACAGCAGGCGTATCTGAGATCTCCCAGCTCATCTTGATGAGGATGATAGAAGCAGCGAGCGATGATTACTTCCGGAAAGTGAGAGGGCATTACGCTAAACTGAAGGATGAAATAGTTAGGGAAGCTAAGAAATCCGAGTTGATATTCCCAGAGCCCAGAGGTGCATTTTACCTCTATTCAATGCATCCCGATGTACCTGATTCTAATGAGTTAGCGATTAAACTCCTCAACTGGGATCCGGTAGTGGGGATAGTGCCAGCAGCCGCATTCAGAGGGGAGAAGGAGTACTTCAGGATAAGCTATGGGGTCCTAAATGAGAGGGATATAAGGGAGCTCTTCGCGGCGATCCGGGAGGCGACATCGCAATTTTACGGTTAACCTAAGCGGGCTATTTAGCGATCCCTCCGAGGGACTCTACGTCAGTGACGAGGCACTCTCGACCGAAGGAGAGCTGATCTTACCTTAGCTCACTAATTCCCTGATTTCGAGAGCCAATCGTCGAGAAAAAGGAATTCTCCTCGATAAGACGGTAAAGAGCATATATTTAAAATGTGAGTTATGATTTTCCATGAGAGTATGAAAGTCGAGGAGTGGGAGAAGGAGGACGAGGAGTTCAAGGAGATGAGGAGGAGTAAAGCTGATTGGGAGTTCATAAATGCTCAACCTCCGCATATAAGGGCAGCTCTAATCTACTTCATCGAGAGAGGCGATAGGTACGTGGCCTCGAGGATCGCCGGTCTCTCGCTAGATGAGTTCGATGAGATCAGGAGGAGAGCGAAAATACCAGTGGTGGTCTAGTGAGGGGAGTCGCTGATGCTTGTTTTTTAATAGATTGGAGCAGATATAGGAGGAGGGATCTCCTCGAGAAGCTCTTCAATCTAATTTTGATCCATGAGGAGACCCTTCTACAGCTCAGATCCCCACCAGCTATTGAGTACACTTCCTCACTCCTAGCGAGCGGTCTCTTGAGGCTCTATCCATGGTCCTCGGATGATGAGAAGCAGTACAACAAGCTCAGGGAGGAGGTCTCCTTAGATCCGAGGTTACCCTCTCTAGAGCGCCCAGATCTTCTCTGCTTAGTGATCGCCCATAGGACAGGATCTATCCTCCTCAGCGAGAATTTAGGAGTCTTGAGAGTGACTCAATTCCATCCCCTCTACTCAAGAGTGAAAGTCTGGACCTCCTTGGAAGTCCTTGAGAACTCCGTTTACAGCGGATTGACCGATATTGACTCTCTAGATGAGTTCCTCGAGATCGTGAGAGAGTATGAGGAGGACGCGAGGCACATTTTCAATAAGAAAAGGCTCGATACTGTGGCGAAGAGGGTCAGTGAATGGTTGAGGAGATAGAGCCACCCCTCGAGCTCATTCAGGAGTGGGAGAAGGAGGACGAGGAGTTCAAGGAGATGAGGAGGAGTAAAGCTGATTGGGAGTTCATAAATGCTCAACCTCCGCATATAAGGGCAGCTCTAATCTACTTCATCGAGAGAGGAGACATATATAAGGCAGCGAGAGTAGCTGACATGACAGTAGGGGAGTTCGATGATTATAGATATAAGGCTAGGATCCCCAATATCACGTGATCCTCTAGTTTCAAGATTTTAAAGCTCCGAGTAGTCTTTCGATACCTCCGGTAAATTAGAGATATCTCCGGAGTATGATAAACTGATTCGAGGTCTACTCGAAATGAGAGGCCTCTCGAGAGGATCTGAGAGATAGTGAACGTAATTTTTTATAAAGATCAGCTCGCGATCAAGCCGATGAGCCCGATACCCCCTCTAGAGAAGCTGAACCCTGATAGCTTCAGGGAAGCATTCAGAGAGATTATCGAGATCAAGAGGAAGGCTGGTCTCATCCCAATACTCGATAATCCTCCAGACCTCTTCGAGAGAGCTAAACTCTACGGGAATCAGTATAAGAACGGCGCTTGGGGATGGGCATCGAACATCTGGAGCAGGTCTGCAGCTAACACATCAGTAGTCAATGATGAGAGTGAGTTGAAGTATGAACATAAGCTCCTCATGCTTAGAGTACTGGAGCACATACTCGCTCAAGGCCCCCTGATAAAAGTAGATGGGTACGTTGGGAAACCCGGGACTAGAGTTCAGATGCACGCTAGAGTCTATGTCGACCCTCAATTCCCTGATATAGCATATAGATGGTCTCAGCTCGTTTTCCCAGCACCTCCTGATGGGGATCCGGATGCTGAGCTCTTCGTGATCCCCCATTACCTCGGCAACCCCAAGGTACCTGGCACGGAGAATATGATGATGGTGATGAGGTTCCCTTACGCTAACCTAACTATAGTTACTGTGTCCTCTTACCAAGGGGAGGTGAAGAAGGGAGTCCTCTGCCACTGGATCAACTTCGTCTACAGTAAGGGGTGCACGGGGGAGCACGCAGCTCTGAGGGAGTTCACTGTCAAGACGGAAGATGGGAGCTGGAGAAGAGTTGTCATGGCTATATGGGGGCTGACAGGGAGCGGGAAATCTACTCACAGTTTTTACGCGTGGGATGAGAGGAATTCAAGGATATTCGTCGAGAAATTCGGCGTGAATCCCTTGGAATTCGTGAGGGATCAAGTACTCAAGAACGATGATATCATAGCGATATGCGATGATAGAGTCTACGGATCTGAGAGAGGGGCCTGGACTAAGACGGAGGACCTCGATGAGACGCAGACCGCGATGTGGAGGGGGGCTATGAGCAGTAGAGCCCTTCACGAGAACACTGAGTTCGATGAGAGGGGGATGCCCTCTTTCAAGGGGGAGCTCTTCACTTACTTCGGTAAGCCTAATAGGAACTCGAGGACCGTCTTATACTTAGAGGACACGGGTTTCTTCGATGATGTAGTATCGAGCGGGCCCCTGACTACAGCTATATTCCTCTCCCCGAGTTACTTCACGTCTTACGCTTGGATGAGGGTGAGGGATCCAGCTATAGCTGCGAAGTTCCTAGCAGACGGGAAGACCATAGGGCATCCAGCTCAAGCAAAGGAGCTTGTAGGAAAAGTAAGATACGTTCCAAGGTTTTCAGAGTTTACAATAGGGGTAAGCGATTCTATGCATGTGCTTAGATTTTACGAGATGCTGAAGAAGAGAGATATAGAGGTCTACGTCTTCGTCACCACCGGTAGAGTGGGCGCTGAGTATAGATGGGCTGAGAGGGAGATAAGAGGGGTGAGGGTCTCAGTCCCGGAGCCCATATTCGAGGAATCTCGTGGGATAATTAAGGTGAGGGGAGGATCCAAGCCCACTATTGAGGAGGATGAGCTCTTCATCCTCCAATCCTCGAGGGGAGTGGTGGAATACGAGCCCCACCCCTTCTGGGGCGATAAAGTGCTGGTCCCCAAGAAGGTCCCCGGGCTGAGCGATTCTAGGCTCAAGGAACTGAAGCCAACGAGTTATTACAGCATGAAGGAGTTCGAGGAACTCCTGAGAGCTGAGATAGAGGAAAGTAAGATCTGGCTCAAGTTCAACTGTCCGGAGCTACCTGATGAGATAATCAATTCCATGGACTTCTGATTTTTATCCTCCCGATCTGGAGTCTAGTGGTGATCGCTTGCTAGCTATCGAGAACGCGAGGATAATGGGGAGTTATGAGAGGAGTTGCCTCGTCATTGAAGGGGGAAGGATATCGGACTTAGGTAACTCAGATACCTGCGAAAAATATAGAGGAAGGGCGAAATTCCTAGATGCTGAGGGACGCGTCCTCATACCCGGTTTAGTTGACTCCCACATGCACCTCCTCAGTTACGCTCTCTCGATGAGGAGCCTCGACCTCAGAGGTATTAAGAGCATCGATGAGCTCAGGGAAGCAGTTAAATCGAGAGTAAGGGTCTCTAAACCGGGAGAATGGATAATAGGGCATGGATGGGACCAGGAGAATTTCAGAGATGGGAGATACCCTAGGAAGGAGGATCTAGATGATATATCCCCTGAGAACCCCTTACTGCTCACTAGGATATGCTTGCATGCTGGTGTGCTGAATTCGAGGGCTATGAAGGAGTTAGGAGTTGGGAAGGATCTCTTATTCGAGGATGAGCTTTATTCAGCGATTAGGAAGACCAGATCCTCTATCGATAAATTCACCCTCTTGAAGGCGATGAAGAGGCTCTTGAGCTATGGGATAACTGAGGTGCATAGTATGGATGCCTCGCTCGAGGAACTCTCGATCCTCAAGGGCGTAGATACGCCTATCAGAGTGAGGCTCTACCTCTCAGAGGGATTGGACTCAGATAGTGCGTTAGTAGAGGGAGTCAAAGTGTACGCAGACGGTAGCTTCGGCGCTAGGACAGCAGCCCTCAGGGAGGAATATGAAGATGATCCTGGGAACACGGGGGTCCTGCTCAAGGGATGGAAGGAGATACATGCTCTCTCACGCTCCCTAGCTGAGAGAGGTAAGGTGCTCGCTGTACATGCGATAGGGGATAGAGCTCTTGAGGAAGTGATAAAAGCCTTGGAGATAGGAGTAAATAACTTGAGGATTGAGCATGCCTCCTTAATCCCTCAGGATCTCTTAGAGAGATTATCTAAAGCTAAGCCTCATCTCATAGCTATCCAACCTCACTTCACTATCTCAGACTGGTGGCTCAGGAAGAGGCTCGGGGAGAGAGTTAAGTATGCTTACAGATTCTCAGATATGCTCGAGGTGGGATTGAGGATTAGGGGAAGCAGCGATTCCCCTGTAGAGCCCGAGAACCCATGGATGAGTATTGAAGCTGCTCTAACAGGTGGAGAGCTTGGAGTGAAGCCTCTAAGCATAGATCAAGCCCTCAGTATTTACTCCTCTGAATTGAGCTCAGGATCAGAGGCTAACTTAACGCTCCTCGATGCTAACCCCTGGTCCACGAATCGCTACGATATCTCAGGAATCAGAGCATCCCTCACGATAGTCAGAGGGCTAGTAGCGTATGATCCTGAGGGTTTAGCTAGGGGATGGCCCTCCCATCCCATCAAGGAGCTATGAGTTACGATAGGGCCCTCAAGACATCTCTAGATATTCCAAGCGAACGGATGTTAAGTTTTTTAACTAGAAGTTCAGGAGCTCTCTGTGAACTCGAGGAATTTCGTGATAATAACGGTGACATGGGCCCTCATGAACCCCTTTACATCAGCCATAAATGTTTACTTCTCACTCTTCGTCCTAGAGCTCGGGGGGAGCATAATAGATGTGGGCTTGATAAACTTAGTCTCTATGATCACGCTATCTATCTCGAGGCTCTTCGGAGGATATTTAGCAGATGTCCTAGGGAGAAAAAGGGTCATCGTACCGATGACGATCTTATATGCATTCTCTAACCTCATATTCGTCTTCGCGCCCGATTGGAGGTTCTTATTGATCGGGAATTTTATATGCTCACTAGCTCTGATGTACCAACCGGCCCTCATGGCTTTAGTGGGCGATATACTCCCGAGCGAGAGGAGGGGCTCGGGCGTCTCCCTCATGAACGCCCCCTCACAACTCCTAGGACTAGCTGGCCCACCTCTAGCTACTTTAGTGGTATCCTCCCAAGGGTTGGAGAGGGGGATGAGGGTCCTCTTCCTCTTAGTCTTCCTATCGACTCTGCTATCTGGGATGATGAGGCTCCTCCTCTCAGAGACTTACAGCTCGAGAACAGAGTTAAGCTTGGGACACGCTATCAAGGAGTATAGGGATGCCTTGAGATCCATGAGAGGGGATTTGGGGAAGCTCATATTGATAAGCTCATCTGTCATGGGGGTGTACAGTATGGCTTACCCCTACCTTCAGGTCTACGCTGTGAAGTACTTAGGCCTCTCCCTCGAACTCTGGGGATTGCTATCCACGTTGATGGCAGTTATATCGACGATCTCCCTACTCATCTCAGGATACCTCTCCGATAGGATCGGTAGGAACTTCATGATGGCTCTCGGCTATCTCTCAGCTTGCATAGGGCTTCTCCTCATTTCCCTAGCTAAGGACCCTCTCACTTTCACTTTAGCTCTAATTGTAAACGTTATCTTCTCATCATCGCCTGCGACACAAGCTTTACTCATCGATTTAACTAGTGAGGGAGTGAGGGGCAAAGTTAACGCTATAAATGGGCTCATAGAGGGGAGCCTCTCCGGAACTATGTCCGCTATCGGCGGATTGATTTATGGGTTCTCAGCTCCCTTCCTCTTCTCATTAGCTTCTTTATTAATGATACCACTCACAGTAGGGTCCTTGAAGCTTCCTAAGGGTAAGGTATCTCAAATGAAATAATCAGCAGGAACATCCTGACTCTCCAGAGCCGTAAACTAACATATTATCCTCATATAATTTCTTCCAACACTCAGCACAGATCCAGATACCTCCTCTCTCCTTGTGACGAGCCCAAAGTAAGCTCACACCCCCCCTCCCGCATAACGCGCACTCATCCATTCCGGATCCTCTTGAGATTGATGTGATCATTTAAAAATCTAAAGCAGGAATCTCTCTAAGCTCATTTGATGAGCTTTCGTCTTAAGGAGCCTCGAATTATTCATCCATAATTTGATCGGGAGGGAGAGCCAACCTCTAACTATTTTGAGGCATTCATCTAAGCTAGATAAGATCTCGGGCCTTCCCCTCAGGATGTTCCTGACGCTCTCCCTCACGTTCCACACGCCTACCGGTATGTAGCCTGGGTAAGCTTCCCTGAGTATTAGGACGGATGCTTGCCTCCCTATCCTCAGGAGCTCCTCTGAGACAGCTAGCCTGCCGGCGTAGTAACAACCTCCCATGCTAGCGTACTCATGCCTACCCCAGAAGGGCTCGAAGTCACCCGCTATAGCTAGGGAATCCGTGATTATGCCTGGGAACCAGGCTTCTATCGATTCGTAACTCCATGGACCCGGCATCATCAATATAGCCCATCTATTGTTCAAGTACTCCCCCAAGTATAACCTATATTCCCCTATCTCCTGTAGATCCCTTATCCTATCGATTAGATGCCTCGATAACTGATCATCAACAGCTGTTATCGCCCATCTAGTGGGGACGAACTTCCTCCTCCTGCCTAAGAGTCCAGCGCTCAAGCTCTGCTGTATCCTAGAGACCGGGAGCCCCGATGAGTAGAGTTCCTCAATTGCTTCGGATGCAGAAGCATCCCTATCATAGTAGAGCCTCTCTATCCTAGGATCAGCTCTGCCTGGCTCCATCCTCAGCTCCTCCAGGAAGGCTGAGGGTCCGAAGGGCTGCGAATCCTCTGAGAAGAGGTAGCCTCTCGGCTTATTTTTCAGCTTAGCTTCAGTTTGAACGGAGTTCTCTGAGAGCATAGCTTCTCTCATTTCCTCGACTAGTCTACTTTGGGCCCTCTCGACATCTACTTTCACCTTCCCCCTCACTAACTGGATCCTCATCCCTATTATCTCATCTAGCCCCTTCCCGAACCAAGTTTCTGGCATCGCTAAATGCCTGGAATCCCCATGGAAGGGCGGTATGAGGGGACCGGCATATACCTTAGGGTATCCGGACCTCCCCACGAAGATCTCAGGAGGTGAGGAACCGGATATCTCCTTTAAATCGAGAGAATGTTCAGGTAATCCCTCAGATATCAGCTCTAGATCTCTTATCTCCCTTACCTTGAAGTCACTCGATAATATCTTCAGTTTCTTCATGGGTTAAGTTTTTTGTGAACCTGAAGTATAAAATCGTGATGGCAGGGATAAAGGCTAAGAGTATACTGAATAAGAGCTCTATCGGAGACTACTGCTTGAATCCTTACATAGGCTGCAGTCACGCATGTTCCTACTGTTACGCTCAATATTACACGAGGAAGATGGGTTATTCAGGCGCTTGGGGGAGCTACGTTTACGCTAAACTGAATGCTGTCGAGCTACTCGAGAGGGAGCTCGTGAGGAAGGCTAGAGGGGTAGTTTACATATCCTCGCTCACTGATGCTTATCAGCCAGTTGAATCATCTTTCTCTATAACTAGGGGGGTGCTGAAGCTCTTATTTGAGGAAGATTGGCCCGTAATAATACAGACTAAGTCAAATCTAGTTCTGAGGGATCTAGATATCGTGAGTGGGTTTAGCGATATTAACGTGGGCCTCACGATAATCACTTTAGATGATGAGCTGAGGAAGTTCTTAGAGCCCGGAGCTCCGAGCGTAAAGGACAGGATCTACACTCTTCAAAAGCTCAAGGAAACTGGAATAAGGACTTTCACGTTCATAGGACCTATAATACCTGGGACAGCTTTAGAAGACATAATAGCTTTAGTGAGGGAGGTAAAGGATCTCTCGGATCTCATTTACTTCGATAGATTCAGGGAGAAGCCCGGCGTGAGGATCGGGGATATGAGCCAGGGGGATCTCAGTATCTACTATAGGAAGATCAAGAACTCCCTATCTGAGAGTCTCAGAGGGATAAATCACGTTTTCCTCTATTGAACTCAGGGCTCTAGCTGGACTTTCAGTTCATCAGGATCGAATGACTTTTTGAAGGCCTCTATCCCATCATCTAGTTTGTAGACGGATGTGACTAACTCATCCATTCTCACCTTCCCCCTCTCGAGTAGTCCTATAGCTGCATCGAAGGGGCCGCATCTACTCCCCAGTATAGTTATCTCGTTGACGACAGCTCGCGTGTAATCGAATGAGACCTCTTTACCGTGCTTAGATTTAGCGAATATCGTGCCTCTGGGCCTCGTGAGGTTCAGAGCTATTTCAAGACCATCAGGGGATCCTGATGCCTCTATAACGATGTCGAACTCCCCCTTTAAGTTCAAAGTCTCCTCAATAGTCATTGATTCAGCCCCAAAGAGTTCAGCTAACTCAGATTTCCTGCTCCTCCTCCTCGAGATAGCTATGAGCCTCTTAGGGGCGAAGAGAGACGATACCTGTACGGAGAGGAGGCCTATAGTACCGAGGCCTACTACAGCTATGCTAGATGATGGAGGAGGGGGCATTAAGTAGAAGGGCTTCAACGCGGCTGCTAATGGTTCGATGAAAGCCCCCTGGAGCCAGCTCAGATCACCTATAGAGTGAAGGAGGTCCGCTCTAGTCAGCATGTAATCAGCCATCCCACCATCTAGAGTTATCCCTAATGCCTCCCTCCTCAAGCAATGCTCCCTCAACCCTCTTTTACAGAAGGAGCATTCTCCACAGTTCAAATTGATCTCACTAGTCACTCTCTTCCCTATCATCCTCTCATCAACACCCTCCCCCACTTCAACGACCTCACCTGAGATCTCGTGCCCCAATATTATGGGGAGTTTCCTCGCTGCGTAATCGCCTAAGTAAATCGATTTATCAGTACCGCATATACCGACTCTCTTGATCCTCACTTTGACCCATCCATTCCCCGGGCTCCTCTCATCAACATCTTCGAGCCTCAAGTCCTTCGGAGCGTGGAGTACTAAAGCCCTCATACGGAGTTGATGCCCATCCCCAAGCTTTTAAGCTCTCACGCTGATATGATAGAGGTGCCCCTTATGAGGAGAGATGGTTTGAGTAAATTGGGGGCAGCTCTCCTTATCTTGATCTATAGTAGTAGCTGCGATAGCAGCTTACTTCCTCATCATCCCACCGACTCAACCGACGGCTGCTAAGAAAGTCGCTATACTCTTCGATGTAGGAGGGAGGGGAGATCTCAGCTTCAACGATATGGCTTATTTAGGAGCTACGAAAGCTGAGAAGGATTTCGGTATACAAATAGAGACTCTCACACCTAAATCTCTCGCAGATATGGTCCCATTGCTTGAGGACCTGAGTAAGAGGGGTGAGTACGATCTCCTAGTCTTAGTGGGATTCCTATGGACTGATGCCCTCAACAAAACAGCAGATAAATTCCCGGATCAGAAGTTCGCCTTGATAGATGCTACGACTGGAATCGTGAGGAAGAATGAGTTAGACATATTGTTCAGGGAGCAGGAATGCGCGGCTATCGTCGGAGTATTGGCCTCAGGGATGGCTAAATCCCTAGGAGGAAATAAAGTAGGCGCTGTAGCTGGCATGGACATCCCTCCCCTCTGGAAGTTCCACGTAGGCTACCTCTATGGGGTCAAGTACTATGAGAAGGCCACAGGACAGAAGATGGATTTCGTCTGGCAGTACACGGGGACCTTCACGGATACTCAAGCGGGTTACAATGCTGCTATGACCCTGCTCCAGCAGGACGTCAAGGTCCTCTATGGTCTAGCTGGCTTAACGCACGTCGGTATGTTCAACGCAGTTAAGGAGTGGAACTCCAGGCAGGGGAGGATCGCAGCCCTAGCTATAGGCCAGGATGCTAGTCAGGAATGGATATCCCCGAAGGATATACCGTTGAGTGGAGCTAAGAGAGTGGATGTCGCTGTCTATACTGCTATAGAGATGGTAGTCAAGGGGACTTGGGAGGGAGGTATAAAGACTCTAGGGCTCAGGGAGGGAGGAGTTGGAGTATGGGATCTCGATGGTGTGAAGGAGTTCGCTACTCTCGCTTATGAGGCGAAGCAATTGAAAGATATGACACCTGAAGATGTCGTCAAGATAGTGGATCAACAGAGGAAGGCTTACATACCTGAAGATGCACAGAGGATAGCGGATGAGCTGAAGGAGAAGATAATGAAGGGAGAGATAAAGTTCAAGATGCCGGCTAACCACGATGAATATGATTCCATAATCAAGGAGCTACTCGCTGGGAATCTGGATGCCGCCTTGGAGAAGGGCTAAATCCCCCCTCAGTTTTTTATATTATCGCTTCCTTCATGAGATATGGGGCTCTTAGCTTCAGGTAAATTGGAGCTCAGTTCGAAGGTCCAGCGGGTCTTGGAGGTGTCATGATTGAAATTAGTGGAAATGAGGGGGATAACTAAAGTATATCCAGATGGCGTAGTAGCCCTCAAGGGAGTGGACTTCGAGGTCTCGGAGGGCGAGATCCACGGCCTCCTGGGGGAGAACGGAGCTGGGAAAACTACGCTCATGAGGATCCTTTATGGGGAGATAAAGCAAACGAGTGGGGAGATAATCTTCTCAGGGAAAGCGGTTTCATTCAAGGGGCCTTGGGACTCGATGAGGAGTGGTATAAGTATGGTCTATCAGAAGTTCTCCCTTGTGCCTACGATTAGCGTCATTGAGAACTTCTACCTCTACCTAAGCTCCTTCCAGAGGGGGGTAGGGATCGAGGAAGTGAGGAGGAGAGCTGAGGAGATGATGGAGAGGCTCAAGTTCAGGGTCCCCCTCGAAGCGAATGTAGAGGATCTAGCGGTGGGAGTGCAGCAGAGAGTGGAGATAATAAAGGTCCTCCTATCTAAGCCTAAACTGATAATATTCGATGAACCTACATCCGTCTTAACTCCGATTGAGAGCAGGGAGCTCTTCAGGACCCTCAGAGAGCTTAAGGAAGACGGGATCACGATAATATTCATAACTCACAAGCTGAAGGAAGTGAAGGAGATAACGGATAGAGTGACTATCTTGAGGAAGGGGGAGAGAGTGGGTACTTACGAGACCCCCTCAGTGAGTGAGGAAGAGCTAGCAATTATGATGGTCGGCAGGGGGATCGTTCCGACTAAGAGGAGCGTTTCCTCCCCGGGTAGGGAGGTTATGAGGGTCGAGGACCTGTGGGTGAGGGATGATAGAGGGCTAAATGCAGTTAAGGGAGTGTCCTTCGAACTCCATGAGGGGGAGATACTCGGGATAGCTGGTGTCCAAGGGAACGGACAGTTAGAGCTAGCTGAAGCTCTAGCTGGGGTAAGGAGAGCGGAGAGAGGGAGGATAATCATGGATGGTCGGGATATAACTGACCTGCCAGCTGAAGCGAGGTATAGAGAGGGCTTAGCGTACATCCCTGATTCTAGAGCTGTGGGCTTAGTGCTCGAGATGAACTTGATGGAGAACTCTATCCTCACTAGTCTGAGGGACTTCCTAGGGAGGGGAGGTAGGATAATCTGGCCCCTAGCTTCGGATAGAGCTAGAGAGGTGATCGAGAGGTTCAATATCGTGGGCTCGTTGAGGAGTCAAGTCAAGTACCTGAGCGGTGGTAATCAACAGAGGCTGCTAGTTGGGAGGGAGATAATTAAAGCTCCTAAAGTCCTGATAGTGAGTGAACCCACTCAGGGGCTGGATGTAGCAGCTACGGAGTTCATAAGGAGTACTCTACTCAAGTTCAGGGAGGAGGGGAGATCCATCATATTGATATCGAGTGATCTAGATGAGATATTCGAGTTATGCGATAGGATAGCTGTTATTTATGAGGGGAAGTTCGTGGGAATTGGGAGGAATGAGGATCTCACTCTCGAGAGGTTGGGCTTACTCATGGGTGGTGTGAATGCGTAAGATAGTGCTCGAGGTATCTCTCTCTATAATCCTGAGCTTCCTCATCGGATATATCATGCTCATTTTAATGGGATACGATGCCACTAGAGTGTTCTCGATAGTAATAAGGGAGGGCCTCAGTAACCCCACTTACTTAATGATGAGGAGCACTCCCTTGATCCTCACAGCTCTAGCTTTCTCAATACCGTCTTCAGTCGGTGTCTTCAATATAGGAGGGGAGGGGCAGTTCTATTTAGGGGCCCTAGCCTCTCTCATAATCGCATATACTACTGGGAACTCTTTACTCTCTACAATCACAGGTATGGCCGCTGGGGGCCTTCTCTCGGCTCTAATAGCTGTGATAAAGGTGAAGAGAGGTGTCAACGAAGTGGTCACTTCGATAATGTTCAATTGGATGATCTACTTCTCGCTCCTCTACCTCATATCCACTTACCTCTTCGATCCCCTCATGCCGTACCAATCTGTCTCAGTCCCTAAGAACGCTAGGATAGAGTACTTGACGATACAATCAGTCTCGATACCGATGATCTTCCCGATAGCAGTGCTCACCTCTCTAGCTATGTACTTCCTCATGTATCACTCAGCTCTAGGCTATAGGATGAGAGTCGTCGGTATATCGCCGAAGGCAGCTAGGTACGCTGGCTTCGATCCGGAGAGTTCCATAATCATATCTATGATCATCGGAGGGGCTATGAGTGGTTTAGGCGGTTCCCTCCTCATCTTAGGGCATACTCATACTATAGATTCGACGATGTCCGGGCTCTACGGGATGGGCTTCGCGGGGATAGGGGCTGGCCTCTTAGGTAGGAACAACCCTATAGGCATAATATTTTCATCTATATTCCTCTCAATGCTCCTAATAGGAGGGGAAGCTGCTGAATTGAGGGCTAGAGTCCCTACGGAGCTCGCTGATACCCTAATAGGGATGATAGTGATAGTGCTCTCAGCTCCCTATATAGTGAGGATTTTGAGGGTGAGGAGATGATAGAGGACATCATAAGCTTGACTTCTCAAGCTCTAGTCGCGATGATACCCCTCCTCCTAGCTAGCGTCGGTGAGATAGTGACTGAGAGGAGCGGAGTAGTCAACATAGGGCTCGAGGGGATACTCATACTCTCAGCTTTCATCTCCTCCCTCGTGACCTTCAGCACGAACGATCCTTACTTAGGCTTGTTGGCTGGTGCTCTCTCCGGTCTCTCAGCGGGCTTGCTCCACGGATTCATAAGCGTCTATTTGAGGGGAGATCAGATAATTGCTGGCGTCGGCTTCAATACTTTCGCGTATGGGATAAGCATATTGGGTCTGATAAACACTTGGGGTCATCATGGAGCCTCGCCCATGGTATCGAAGATCCCCTTCTTCGGAGCCCCTCTCTACATCTCCCCCTTGCTTCCCATAGCCCTGATTATAGCGATAACATGCTGGTTCTGGCTCTTCAGGACATCATCAGGCCTCAGGTTGAGGGCTTGCGGTGAGGATCCTAGAGCTGCAGAGGCGATGGGAGTGAACGTCCTCAGGATGAGGTTCCTCGCTACAGTACTAGGGGCCACGCTGACGGGGATAGGTGGGGCTTACATAGTAGTGGGGTGGATAGGCCAGTTCACTAGGCACATCTCAGCGGGAAGGGGGTTCATAGCTCTAGCTATAGTAGCATTGAGCGGATGGAATCCAGCTCTATCTATAGCTGGTAGCTTCATCTTCGGCTTCTTCGATGCTATCTCCCTATATCTACCTGTGAAGATCCAGTTGATCAATCCGGGCTTGAACTTAACCTCCCTATCTTACGTCTTCAGGATAATACCTTACTTAGGGGTCCTGATAATAGTGAGCTTCTTCTTCAGGAGGGGAAGGGCTCCGAGGGACTTAGGTAGGCCTTATATCAAGGAGTAATCTTTTTTAATTGATAGGGTAATGAGACTCATGCCTTGGAGCGGCCCGCTCACTCCCTCAGGGAGGTCTGCTCTAGTTCCCGATGGTCCCTGGACTTACGTTATGGACGCTGTAGCAGTCCACGCGAGAGGGGATGCTTCTAGAATAGAGAAAGTCCTGCCGGATGGTTTGAAACCCTTGGGAGATCTCTGGTTCTACGTTTCAGATATAATATCGTTCTCCCCAAGCTCTGAGGAGATGAACTATCTATCTCCAGGCTTGCTTCAGTATATGGAAGCAGCTGTATTCGTTAAGGTCGAATTCAAGGGCAAGATCTATGCTTTCTGCCCCTTCATGTACGTAGATAATGATGTCTCCCTCTTGAGGGGGATAGTATTCGGTTTCCCTAAGAAGATGGCGCAAATAGAAGTGACTAGGTTTCACGATCTCTTCGAAGCGAAGAAATATGGGGGAGTCGCTTATAGATCCGGCTACAACTTATTCAGGGTCACAGTCGAGCCTTCGAAAAGGGAGGAAAGGTTACCTTTCGAGGGATTCGGGAGTTGGCTCCTGAGGAGGTATCTGAAGCCCATCGAATTGGATGAATTCGTTGAGTTCGTCCCAGAGATAACTTACGGAAAGGTGCTCTCTGGCGAAGGGTCTTTGGAGGTCGGAGGAGGGTTCAACGATGAGTTAGAGTACTTGAGGCCGGAGGAGATATTGGGAGGCTACATCTACTCATTGAGGCTCAAGGCTAAGGAGATAAGGGTCTTGGGGAGATGAGCGTAGAGGATATAGTCAGGAAGTTAGGCGGCAAGGTCATCGAAGTGAGGAATGAAGTAGTGACAGTCGAGCAAGCTGCGAGAGAACTGGGGGTTGATGAGGGCCAGATAATAAAGAGCTTAGTGATAATAACTGAGGACGGTCCTTTACTAGCGATCTTAGATGGAAAATCTAGATTAGACTTGAGTAAGTTGAAGGGAAGGTTAGCGAAGCCTAGAGAAGTCAAGGAATTGACGGGATTCGAGATAGGGGAAGTCCCCCCTGTGGGGATCCCTCTGAGGACTTTAGTCGATAGGAAAGTGATGGAGAAGAGCGTAGTCTATGGGGGAGGGGGATCTAAGAGGAAACTGATTGAGATCTCCCCGGAGAGGATAGTGGAGTATCAAGGGGCCGAGGTAACCGATATAAGTGATCACTGAAAACCTTTTAAGTTTACATTACTTCGATGTGCGATGAGGGTGAAGGTCAAGTTTCACGCTTTCTACAAGGACATAGCTGGGACTGATCATGCTATTTTCGAGATGCCAGAGGGATCGACTGTCCTAGATCTCCTCAGAGCGATGGAGGAGAGGTTCGAGGGATTCAGAGGGAGATTGATCAATAGGAAGGTAGGATCGAGGAGTTACATCTTAGTGAGAAGGGGGGAGTGGCCGGGGATGGAGGATGCATTAAGGGATGGGGATGAGTTCTCCCTCTTCCCTCCCTTAGGAGGGGGTTGAGCCAGAGCGGGAGTATTAAAAAGGTGCGTCAGACCCTCTCTTATGCATCCCGAGGAGCCAAAGATACTGAGGGACGAACTCCTCTGCTCCGGTAAGAGAGTCAAGCTCTTCAAGAGGGTTTTAGTGAGAGGGAAGGATGAGATAGAGAAGGATCTCGTCTCCTTCGGGAGCTCAGTAGTCATAATTCCTCTACTAGATGATGGAAGGGTCGTATTCTTGAAGCAGTATAGAGCTGCGATAGCGTCCTGGATCATAGAGCTCCCCGCTGGGAGGGTCGAAGATAACGAGGATCTGAGGGAAGCCGCTATAAGGGAACTTGAGGAGGAAACTGGATATAGAGCCCAATACATCGAGAGAATCGCATCCGCTTTCGTCTCCCCGGGATATAGTGATGAGCTAATGCACATATTCATAGCTAAGGGGTTGAAGCCCGGGATCCCGCACCCTGAGAGAGGGGAGTTCCTGGAGAAGGTCTTGATGAAGCCTGAGGAATACTTAAGCGATCTTAATAGTGTTAAGGACATGAAATCCATCGCATCAATACTCCTCTTACTTCACAAGGCTCATGAATCAGTACTCAGGGGATCTGATTAACATCCCTCGTATTGAATGGAGAGAAATAGAAACTCAAACTGAGTGAGAAAAGCTAGGACTTTTACCTTTTTAAGGCCTCCGGTATGTGGAGGTCCCACATCTCTCTCGCTAGCTTTCCAGTGTACTTCATCTTCTCCACGATCGGCTCAACGACTTTCCTCCTCTCAGAATGCTCCTTCAGGAATGCTTGGACCTTCGATATGAGGTAATCTTTGCACTCCCCGCAGAGTATAGCTCCAGATCTGCAATCCTCGTACCTCTCCCTGAGCTTCCGATCATCAGGCTCGAAGAATATCTCGAGCCACTTGAATACGACGCAAACTTCCGGGTTCCCCCCCTTGATCCTCTGTTCCTGAGCTGTCGCTTGGCCTCCAGTTAACGCATACTTCCATATCTTGCTCCTAACGGTCTCAGGATCATCCGTCAAGTAGACAGCTGTCTCCGGCATGCTAGCGCTCATCTTACCGGAGATACCGGTTAGAGGCGGGAAGAACTTCCCATGTATAGCTGCTGTCTTGAAGTAACCTAAGCTCTCAGCTATATCCCTCTGGATCCTCCAATATGGGTCTTGATCTATAGCTGCTGGTATCAAGCACCTCCTCCTCTCGAAGAAAGTCGGCGCAGCTTGGATAGCTGGATAGAATATTATACCTATCTTACTGCTCTCATTGAAACCGAAGACCGCTCTCGCAGTTGAGAATGTAATTTTCTTTGAGATTGGGATAGCTATCTCATATATCTTCGTGTACTCGCTGTTCTGGAATATGAAAGTCCTCTCGGGATCGAAGCCCACAGCAGCTATATCGAATATGTTCTGGATCGCCCACCTCTTCGTGTCCTCGAACTCAAATTCAGGATGTATTATGAACTTCTCATCATCCGTGACTTGGATGTAGAGGTTCACACCGAACTTCTCCTGGAACCAAGCGGTCATGTAGAAGGGTATTATGTGACCTATGTGCATAGGTCCGGAGGGACCCCTCCCCGTGTACAAGAAGAAGCCCCTCCCCTCCTCGTAATCCTTGAGGGCTAAGTCATAATCTCTGTGCGAGAAGAAGAACTTCCTCCTCAGGAATATCGGAAGCTCACTTTTAGTGAGCTCTCTCGTCTTCTCTATTAGATCTTCCGTCAGAGGCTTGGTCCCGAACTCCAATATGAGCTTATCGTAGTCGACGATCCCCTCGACTTCCCAAGGCGTTACCTTGAACTCCTCCTCACCGCCAAAGTGAACCACCTTGCATGATCCCACCTCTTCCGACTTCCGGTTCCTTTTTATATTTTTTACAGTGGGGATGATGCGATGAATTGGAAGCCCATAGCACTAGCCTCGATAATACTCCTAGCTCTCCTCTCCTCCTTCTATCTATACAGGATGAGTGAGGAAGCTTCAGTTAAGGAGCTGAGGATCCTATGGCCGGATCTGGATGAAGTCTCATCCAGGCTTTGTATGGTCAACTCAACTTATCATTACCTCGAGTCAGCCCTCCTCTCCTGCGAGGGGTCCTGCTACTCCTTAGTTAGGTACAGGATATACTTACCTACGGATGATGAGCTCGAGATGAGCCTCCCCTTACAGATATTGAGGGATGGTAAGGTAATACTCAGCACTAATGTGACTGCATTCAAGAGGAATTATACTGTTTTCATACAGACAGTCGCTCTCCTCATCAAGTTCCCTAGGGGAGCTGAGATCAAGGTACTTAACATGAGCATAAGGCCGGATGAGTGTCTCAGATCGGAGATGGGACCTCCTCAAGTCATATATACGAGAGGTATTATAGATGATTGGATCTTACTGAAGAACGGCTTCAGGATATACGAGATATTCGATGGCGTCTATGCTGCGACCTGGAGGGGGAATGCTAGTCTCATCTGCGGGGGGATCAAGCTGAACTTGAGGAACATCGAGCCCACTAAGGGGGAGATAGCGATAATCTCACTCAGGGGAAGGTGCGAAGTAGAGCTCAATGGGGAGAGAGCGCCTATAGGGTCCTGACTTCCAAGAGATCGTAAAGGCGCTTGCCCGTAGAAGCCCTAGGGCATAAGATGAGGGCATCTGGGACACTCTGCTTCAGACAAGAGTCCTTGATCACACCGCTTATTTTAGTACCGATTATCTTGAGGCCTTCTAATATCCTCTCGCTCCTATCCAAGAGCAAGCAGGGGATATGGACGGGTCCTTCGTACTCAAGCTTGAGCGGGAGCTCACGAGCTGCCTCCAAGATAAAAGGTATTTTGAGAGAGTGAGATGCCTCAGGGGATAATGAGAGCACCTTAATTCCCTTAAGTCTCCTTTTGATCTCCGATAGGTTCTTTATCCTGCATCCATCATCGTACTTCCTCAAGAGACCAGTAGCTATGAATAAGCCAGCGTTAAGTTCTTCCGCGAGTCTGGAAGCGTATCCCTCATCGAGACCCTCGACAGATAGTAACATCGGAGCCCCTTCCCTAACTAACTTCAGCTCCACCTCTATCCCATCCGAGAAAGTCTCGGGCAGTTCATAGTTGAGAGGGCACTCGGGTACGCACCTCCAACACTTGAGGCATTCCCTCCTACCGATCTCAGGATACTTAGAGTAACCCAAGGGGCTGAGCATCATGTTACCGCTCTCTAGAAAAGTGGGACAAGAAGTTATGCATATACCGGGGCAGTAGATACAGGGGACCCTCACTTCCTTCCTCCTCGCGAACTTCAGGAGGAGTGAGGGCGTCACCTTTATCGCTCTTATCATCCCAATTGCCACGATCTCACCCTAGGGACTTCCCGGGATTGCTGACTTTCTTAGGATCTAGAGCGTTCTTAATTCTCCTCAAGTAATCTAGCGAAGGCCCTATCTCACTGAAGACCCATTCCTTCCTCAGGAGCCCTATCCCATGATGATGGCTTATAGTCCCTCCGTTCTCGAGCACTACTCTCATAGCTTCCCTCCAGATATCCCAGTAAACTCTCTCATCAGCTTCATATGTCAATGTGAAGTAGAGGCATGCCCCAACTTCGTAGAAGTGAGATGCATGCGCTAAGACAGCATAGACACCTCTCATCTTCTTTATCTCCTTGAACTTAGAGTGAATCCTCATTAAGTTGCTCCAAGTAGCAGCTGTCTCTATTGTCTCGAACCAGAGGCCCATTGGAACGACTAATTTCTTGAGCTCGCTTATCACATCGAATCTCTTCTCGAGCCACTTCTCGACGTAACCTTCCCCAGCTTCCTTCCCACCATATCTAGAGACGACCCTCGTGATCTCACTGACCTTCGCCTCCAGTAGGGGCTCAGAATACTCCTCCAATATCAGGATGAGCAGATTCCTCCTATCCCCGAACCTGACGGATGAATCGTCCTCATCGTAGATTCTAGCGACTGCTGGAGTTAAACCGGATTGAACGATCTCCTTCACAGCCATTAGAGCTTCTTCGAAGCTCTTAAAAGCGAATGAATTCTTATAATCGAATGGAGGTATCTTGAATACCTTTAAGGCGGCTTTAGTTATTATCCCGAGCTGACCCTCGCTCCCCAAGAGGAGGGACTTTATCTCGGGCCCTGTCGATGCCCTGGGGACTATGTTCTTCCTGAGGGGTATGAGCCCTCCGTCCGGAGCTACTACCTCGAGATCTATCACGAGATCCTCTATCCCACCGTACTTCGTACTGTACTGACCCACGCTCTTAGTCGCTATCAACCCTCCTATCGCTGCCTCAGGGTAGGATTGGGGGAAGTGCCTCAATGTGAATCCCTTACTATTCAAGAACTCCTCTAGCTTCCTCAACATGATCCCCGATTCTACTAGGACGTATGAATCTTCTTCAGATAGATTGATCACTCTATTCATCCTCTTCACATCTATCACTAAGCACTTCTCACAGATAGTAGCTCCTATTACCCCGGACCCTCCAGCGTATGGGACGAATGGGACTTCGTGCTCATTGCATAACTTCACTAATTCGACGACTTCCTCCGAGCTCTCAGGCCAAGCTACAGCCATGGGTAGGGGGAGCTCCTCCCCCTTGACTTCCTTCAAGAGTGCTAGGGGCCAGTAATCCCTGCTGTAAATCCTCAGCGTATCGGGGGATGAGGAGCACCTCCCTCCCACTATAGCCTCTAACTCCCTCAGAAACTCCCCCTCATGAAAGGATTCCCCTCGCAACTAGTCATCACCTCCAGGAGCTTCGAGTACTCTCTGATGAGAGCTCTCCTCTCATCCTCACTCATCTCAGGCTCGAAGACAGTATCTATCTCAGGGGTCTTGGGGAGGTCTTCGCGACTCAATCTCCCATCGGAGTAAGCTAGTAACTTCGCGACACCGAATGAACTAGCCTCAGTATCCTTCAATCTAGCTACTCTCATCCCACTGATGTCTGAGAGCCTCTGGAGGAAAGCATTAGACCTCGAGTAGCCGCCTGCGGAGAGTAGAGGTTCCTTCAAAGATCCCAAATATGATCTCATCCTCTCTATTATGATCGCCAAATGGATTGAGATCCCCCAAGCGATCCCCGATACTATATCCGCTCTCTTCGTCGAGAGATCGAGTCCTGTCATGACTCCCCTCAATTTATCAGCCCTTGGGACTCTTAGGCCCCCTAAAGATGGTATGAGTATCGCTTTCCTCCTCCCCATCCGAGCTAATTCCTCCATCTCATCGTAACTCGAGAAGAGGCCCACTCCCTTCAGCCAATCTACGGTAGATCCAGTCGATCTTATGAATCCCTCCAATCCGTAGACCCTCCTCCCCTCTAAGCTCAAGATTATGAGCGGAATTAAACCACCTTTGGGCATTATGAATTCCGAAGTTGCTGCCTCTATGAAGCTGCCGGTCCCGTGAACGCTCTCGACCCTCCCCCTCTCCACGACCCCCATGCCCAGGGCTGCGGATTGTTGATCAGCTATCGAGACCACTAAATCCATATCCTCGAATCTCCCGAGGTCAGAGACATTCTCAACGACATCAGGAGTTACTTCAGGGAGCTTCAAGAGGTCGAAGATTATATCTATCTTGGATAAGTCCTTCGGATGTACCAATCCAGTGAGCGTCGCGTTAGTAGAATCCGATAGGAACTTCCCAGTTAGATTATAGATTAGGAAGGAGTCTAAGGTCCATGCGAAAGCGTTACCCTCTTCTACATCTTTCTCGATCCCCGCCCTCCCATATATCCACTTCAGTAAGACTGCCGGTGAATCCGGACTCAATATCGTATTTAGGGATCCGCTGAGCTTTCTCAAGGCTCTAGCTACAATAGGCAGTCTCGATATGACTTCCATTCCTCTCCCATCCATCCAAGTTATCACATTAGTCAGAGGACTCCCATCCCTCCTCCAAGCCAGAACAGATGCTCTGTAAGTGCATATGCCAAGTTTCTTGACTCCAAATTCCCTAGCTCTCCTAGAGAGCCCTCTCACTACCTCCGCTAGCCTCCTACTATCTTGCTCTATGAAACCGCTTTCCAATTGCTCGAAGCCCAATATGTGCTTCTCATAATGGATCTTCCTGAGTTCTTCATCATATATTGAGAGCTTTATCCCAGTAGTACCGACGTCTATCACTCCGTACATCCTATCACCTCTAGACGAACTCTATCGCCTCCAGGCAACTCTACAACTGGGTAGGGCTCCTCAGCTACTACCTCCCTGCCCCCTATCCTCAGCTTAGTCCCCTCCCTGACCCCTACTATGACTCTCCCCACTTCAGAGGAGACCCTCTCCGGGAAGCAGGGGACGTCGGAGATCACCTCCACACGCTTCCCCCGGGAGAGTAGAGACTCTGAGAGTATCTTCGCCCCCTCGACTATCTTCGAAGGATCCTCGAAGATCATAGCCGAGTTCCCAACCTTATACTCTAGGTTCAGCGGGTTCCAAGGGGAGAGTTCAGCTAACACGAGAGCATCTGCCTTCAACTCACCCTCATCAGTCCTCAAGCGTTCTAACCTAGCTCTACCCTCTACCCACTTCACCTTAGCGTCTATCACATCGAACCCCATGTCCATAGCCTCCCCCTCATCATGGATTAGCGAACCGGATCCCCTCACGAAGGTCACGCTAGCCCTCAGCTTAGACGCTAGGGAGAGGGAGTAATGGTTCAGGCCGTATATCACGACTCTCTCCCCTATACCATATCCCCTATTGACGAGCTCCCAAGCGGAGTATAGGGGGAAAATTCCAGAAGGCCTGAATCCGAATATGCCGAGTTCTATAGCTGTCTTCTCCCTGAATCCATTAGCTCCTATCACAAAACCCTCTATGAACTTCGATCCTTCCTCAGATAGTACGTAGACACCGTCTTCGCTAGTTTCGAAGGCCGCTCCTCTCACGACACTCGCTCCCATGAGTTCCTCCACTAACCTAGAGCCTCTGATCCCTCTGACGGGATAATCGTCATCCAGGAAGAATCCTCCAACCCTCCCCTTTTCTATCAAGACTCCATTCAAAAATTTAGCTAGGGAGAGGCCTGAGAGACCCGCTCCTACTATCACGAAACGATCCAACTCCCATCCCCCCTCAACTGTACCTCCCTGATATCCACGCCCATCTCACTAGCCACGACTTCTAGGACATCCGCTAGGCACCTGGATCCCTGACAAGTCCCCATACATGCTCCTGTCCTGAAGATAACCCCTTGAAGCGTCTTAGAGCCTCTCCTCACTGCTTCCCTTACCTCCTCCTCTGTCACGAGATTGCAGAGGCAAATCACCCTTCCCTTAGAGTTCTTCGGATCATCCCTCGCTCTCCTGAACTTCTCCCTCTCTCTAACTTCCTTCTCCTCTAGATGAATGCCCAACATATCTATGACGATATTAGCTAATGCAGGTGATGCTGTAAAGCCGGGTGACTCAGTCCCCAAGACGTGGATTATCCTCCCCTCGGATCTCTTTATGATGAAATCGTTCTGAGGGGGAATGGGCCTTATACCAGCGTAAGCTTTCAGAGGGATCCCGGGATCTGCATCTATCAATTTAGAGAATTTCTCTATTATTATCTCGATATCCCGCTCATCCACTGAAGTATCGTCCTTCCCGCTCGCCATCCTCAAGTTGGGACCCCAAAGTCCCCTACCATCGTGAGTGAACATTATGGCCCCTCCCTTCGTCTTCGGATCAGGTTTGAGGTATAAGGGAGCTAATAGCCTCTCAGAGACGGGCTTATCGAATACGATGAGAGTACCCTTACCCAACTCGAACTCCATATCCTCACCAGTCAGTTTAGCTATCTCATCAGCCCAGAGGCCAGCTGCATTGATCAAATAGCTTGCTTCATACTCCCCCTTATCAGTTAGAACTCTCACCCCTTGATCCCTCACTTCTATCCCTGATACCCTCTCATTGAACGAGAAATCTACGCCGTTGATCTTTGAGAATTCGTAGAGACCATATAGGAGGTCGAAGTTATCTACTACAGCGTAACCATCGACTTCTATCGCTCCCAGTACTCTCTTGGATAATCTTGGTTCCTCCCTCATCAAGTAGCCCCTCCCCCTCAGCTTCACATCGAAGCCCCTCAAGTTCACCTTGAGGTAGATGTAGACGAACGGAAGTAAGAGGAGTTGATAGAGCTTAGTAGCTAATATAAGCGTGCTGGTCCTCCTATATCTAACTCCAAGTTCCTCACATATCTTGATAAGCTCTGGATTGCCTGATCTAGCTAATTTACTCTTCAGGGATTTGAATGGGAGTTGAACTACGTGGACTATCGCTGCATGAGCTTTAGAGACCCCCCATCCCGGTTCAGGATTCTTATCTATCGTTAGGACCCTCAATTTGTAATGAGAGAGCTTATAAGAGATCATTAAGCCCGTTATCCCAGCCCCAATGATTACGACATCGTATCTCTTCATCCCGTCTTCCTACAGGTGTCCTTAAAAATCGATATCGCTCATACTCCCCTCTCGGGCTTATATCCCATCTGCGTTATCTCGACGCTCTTAACGAAGTCGAGACCCCTTATCCTCTCCACGAGAGCTGATACATCCAGCTGACAGTTCGATAGATCAGCTACTATGACCCATTCAGCTATTTCACCTCTCCTTATCGTCCTAGATTCCGTCATGATCAGATCCACTCCCTCCTCAGCCAATAGACTAGCTGCCCTAGCCAGTACCCCGGGCCTATCTGACATCACTATCCTCAGCCTATACACTTTAGCTTGGAGCTCTAGGAGGGGTATCATCCTGAGCTCCTTTTTAGATGAATTAGCGATCAATAAGAGCTTCATTCCCTCCCTCAATCCCAATACCTTCCTTATCTTCAGGGGGATAGTGACCCTGCTCTTCGAATCCATCACTACGAAATCATAAACTTCCTCTGACATACCCACATACGTGGGATGGAAAAGCTTTTAAATAAATAGGTCTATAGTCCCACTCAAGTGGGATGGTGGGACGATGGTGGGAAGATATATAGCGGTCCTGCTGCTGGGCCTCCTAGTGGGCGCAGCCCTAGGCTACGCTATCCCGAAGCAAGAGGAATGCCTACTAGAGCGATCTAAGTTCTCCAACCCCCCTAGCGGGGAAGTAACTATAGTCTACGGTTTCGACGCGAACTACCCTCCCTTCACTGTGATGCAACCAGATGGAAAGCCAGTGGGCTTCGACGTAGATGTCATGAATCTGATAGCGGAGAAGTACGGTTGGAAGATAGTCTATAAGCCATGGGATTGGTCCACGATAGTAGCTGCGCTCGAGAACGGGGATATAGATGTCATAGCCTCAGGGATGACCTTCACCGCTGAGAGGTCCCAGAAGATATGGTTCTCTGTCCCCTATTACACTTACGTGCACCAGTTAGTCGTCAGGAGTGAGGATAAGAGGAGCCTCGATGAGATACTGAATTCAAATGAGTATATAGCCGTTCAAGTCGGTTCAACAGCAGATAAATGGGCTGATAAGCTCCTCAAAGCTGGATATAAGTTCAAGAAGTTGGGTCTAGATTCATACGTCGCCGCCCTCGAGGCCCTGCTCGATGGGAGGGCCTCAGCCGTGATAACGGATTCAGCATTCCTCGAGCCCTACTTGAAGAGGAACCCCGCTGCAGCCGATAGAGTCAAGGTCCTGGGGAATTTGGGCGCTCCCAAGACTTACGCCATAGCTACGAGGCCCCAGGATAAGTGGCTGAGGGATAAGATAAATGAAGCTCTTGAGGAACTCATGAACAGCCCGAAGTGGAATGAGTTACTGAGGAAGTGGGGGCTCGATTGAATGCCTTCCCTCCTCGAATACATACCTTTTTTGATAGAGGGCTCCCTATGGACTCTCTCCTTAGTGGCCCTAGGCCTCTCACTCGGCCTCTCGCTCGGGTTACCTATAGCTCTCATGAAGTTCTACGGAGTGAAGCTAGATGCTTACATCTGGTTCATGAGGGGGACTCCTCTCGTAGTGCTGCTCTCCCTCCTCTACTGGGGGGTCTTCCCATCGTTCGGAGTGGAGCTAGGCCCCTTCGAGACTAGCGTAATAGCTCTAGGCCTGAGGAGCAGCGCTTATCAATCTCAGATATTTCTGAGCGCTCTGAACTCAGTGGATAGTGGCCAGATAATCGCTGCTAGATCGATAGGGATGAGGGAGAGTCAAGTGGTGACTTATGTACTGCTCCCTCAAGCCCTCAGGATCTCCCTACCGTCTTGGTCCAATGAGTATGCGATAATGCTGAAGGACTCCTCTATCTGCTTCGCTCTAGGAGTCATGGAGATACTGACGAGGGCTAGATACATTTCCGTAGCTACAGACTCCGCTCTTCTGCCTTATCTCCTCGCTGGAGTTCTCTTCTTCTCCTTAACTCATGCTGGGACTGGTGCGTTAGAGATAGTCTACAGGAGGGTCAAGATCAAGGGGACGCTGGGGGGCTAGATGATGCTCAGAGTAGAGGGCCTGAGGAAGAGGTACTCCGATATCGAGGTCCTCAGGGGGGTCGACTTAGAGCTGAGGGAGGGGGAGACTAAAGTCATAATGGGGCCGAGCGGGGCTGGGAAGAGCACCTTGCTCAAATGCATAAACCTCCTAGTGAGGCCGGACAGCGGTAAAATATTCATAGATGGTGAGGAGATAACATCTAAGAACTCTGATGTATATAAGGTGAGGCAGAAGATAGGCTTCGTCTTTCAAGAGTTCAATTTGTTCAACCACTTGACGGTGATGGGGAACGTCACGATAGGGCTGACGAAAGTGAAGGGTATGAGCAAGAGCGATGCCCTACTGAAAGCGAAGGAAGTCCTGAGGGCAGTTAGGATAGGTGAAGAGCTCTGGGATAGATATCCGGCTCAACTATCCGGAGGGCAGAAGCAGAGAGTAGCTATAGCTAGGGCTCTCGCTATGGATCCCATATTGATGCTTTACGATGAGCCTACATCAGCTCTAGATCCCCAGCTATCGATGGAAGTGCTCAGCGTCATGAGAGAGCTATCTAAGAAGGGGATGACGAGCTTAGTAGTGACTCACGAGCTCAATTTCGCTATAGAAGCCGCTAACAGCATGGCTGTGATGTACGAAGGGAGGATAGTGGAAGAAGGAAGCCCTGAAGAGGTAATCAAGAACCCTAAGACTGCTGAAGCTAGAGCTATATTCAATGGGAGGTCGAATTATGTTCTGGTATGATCTCGCGTCCTCCCTGCTGATCGGGATCATCAACACCTTAGAGCTATTGCTCATCTCCGCCCCTTTAGGAACGGGGCTGGGGATAGCGGTAGGGATCCTCAGCTCTAGGAAGGGATTCTTAAGCATTCTAGCTAGGGCATTCTCATCTATCTTCAGGGGTTTCCCCCTTTTGGTCACTCTATTCATAGTTTTCTTCGGCCTAGCGGACTTCGGTATTTACTTGAGCCCTACTGCTTCCGCTATAATATCCTTCATCCTCTGCAGTAGCGCTTACATATCTGAGTACGTCAGAGGAGCCATATTGTCGATAGATGAGGGACAGAGCCTCGCGGCGAAAGCTATAGGGATGAATGAGACTCAGGAATTCCTCCATATAATAATACCTCAAGCGATAAGGAGGGCCCTCCCCAGCATATCTAATGAGATAGTTTACATGGTTCAATACTCATCTCTAGCATTCGCTATAGGGGTTCAAGAGATATACAGTGTTGCTAAGAGCTTTAACTCCCTTTACTTCAGGCCCTTAGAGATATTCTCAACACTAGCCTTCATATACCTCTCTATGACAGCTCTAGTGACCCTATTATTCAGGAAGTTGACGGAGAGGCTTCGAATACCAGATTAAGCTTTTTTCAGGGCCCTAGATATCAATGTGAGTATGAGAGCTGATATCACAGCCCCTAAAATGAAAGCTATCAACTCTGATGGGGCTCTCTCCTCCACGATCGTGACCGTCTCCTCCTGAGTCGCGTTCATCGTCTTGACTTCTGCTCTCCCGACTTCTGAGGTCCTGTTCTCTCCAGTGATCTTAGCGGTCGTGGGAGGGGCTATGAACACTGAATAAGTGAAGTTAGCTGATAAGCCATCTGATTGCTTCGCCACTATCCTTATCGTATATCTGCCCTCCTTCTCATACCTGTGGGTCCTCGGGAAGGGTCCCTCCTCGTGACTCCCATCCCCCCAATCCCATGAGATTATGAGGGATGCGTCAGGAGTCCCTGGAATGGCCTCCCCATTGATAGAGACGACCGATCCGTTCACGTCTATCCTGCTTATCCTTATGGATGGAGGTATCCTCTCGACGGGCTTGAGTACGGAGAAACTGCAGGAATCCAAGAGGTTTTTCCCTTGGAGGAGCTTCAGCGTATAAGCTCCTTCCCTCAGGCCCTCCAATAATAAGGTCTTAGTCCTGCCTCCCTCTAATCTCCCGGAGAAGAGGAGCTCCCCCTTCCCTTCAGGTCCATAGAGGAATAGTTGAACTTCGCTCGTCACGTTAACTGAGAATAGGATCCTGATAGGGTTTCCAGCCGTTAAAATACCTCCATCTACTTGGAGCCCTCTTCCTCCAGCCTCCGTCCAGACGTCCCCGCTTATGAAAGATGTGATCACGTGGATCGTGCAGTAGTCCAAGACGTTCCCGCTGTAGACTCCGATCAGCTTTATCATTCTAATCCCAGGATCCACGAATAGTTGATGGAATCTGTAAGTGATCCCGGGGAAGACTTGAGAGCTCTTCATCACCTCCACTTCGCTACCATCTGGTCTGACGATCACTATCCTCAGGTAAGTGGGGGAGCCGACCTTGAAGAAGAAAGTCACGTTCTCCCCGACTTTCGCATAACCGCAAGTGACATTAGGGCCCTCTCCACCCCTATCTGACCATATATCCGCTGGATTCGTCTGAATCGACTTCATCTCTTCCTGAGCGATATTGTAAGCTGAGAGGCTCTGAAAGGCGAGCAGTAATAGAGCGAGTAAGGGCAACGATTCTTTCATCAAGAGAGGTCGATACTAATGCTGATAAATGCAATACGACAATAGGCACACTTAATTACGCTTAGAGTACTAAATCGTGGGATCGACGGATGTCCCAGAGCGAGTCCCTCTATCTCGCGAGAACAGAGCTCTCATGAGGCTTAAAGCCCATTTAACTTCTCGATAGAGTGGGAAAGTTGATTTCATCTCGGAGGCCCCATCATTTGATGCTCTGGAGTAATTGGACCAATCTATCAACTAAATGCTCGTGATATACCTTTCCTTTGCTCGGGTCGGACTTCTCAGGCGTCCCTATTATAGTATCCCCAGTTAATTCCCTGATCTCCATCATCCTCTCCTCAGTGCTCGGGATGTAGCACAACGTATCCTTAGGCTCTATGGGATCAGCATATACAACTCTCTCCGGGACGTAATCCTTAGCTTCCTCTATCCTCACTAACTCAGGGAATTTGTACATGAGGTGGGATGTCTCCATATCATCCCCATGACCGAATGGCCCGAAATCGACCCTCTTCCTCAAATCGAGGCTCATATAGAGGGGATCGAATATGAAGACGCTTATCTTAAGCTCTCTCTGGGCTCTCTCAGATGTTATCTGAATCCACGGGAGGTTAGCTAACCTATGGCCATTTATCAAGACGAACTTCCTGAAGCCATGTTTAGAGAGCGATCTGATGACGTCGTAAAGTAGCTCTATGAGTACCTCGGGCCTCACGCTCACAGTACCTGGAGCGACCATGTGATGGGGGCTCCAGCCGTACCAGATGGGAGGAGCTACTAACACTCCAGTCCTCTCGCTAGCGTCCTCAGCGAGCGCTATAGCCAGGAGCGAATCCGTGCCCAGGGGGGCATGCCTACCGTGCTGCTCAGTGCTGCCCAGAGGTATCATTATCCTATCGTCCTCCCTCAAGTACTCCTCTACATCGGGCCACCTCATCTCGTGCAACCATCTAGCCAAGTTATCACCTACTCATGAGGAAAGTTCCCTTAAAAAGCCGATTCATCTTGAATTTGATTATAACTCACCGTATTAGGTGGAAATATGACCTCGAGCTCGTGTTTAAGCGATTCTGAAGATAATGGAAGTTATTTCAAGCTGATGATATACGCTCGAGAGCGGACCTTCATGCATGAAAGTATTTAAGTAATCCTCCCTGGGGTGGAGTGGTGAAGGCCGTGAGCAAGCAGTTCTCGACTACCGGTATCGTGGCTATGGCAATAGGGACAGCCTTATATGCGGCATTCAATGTCTTCTTCAACGTATTACAGCTTCCAGGCACTCAGCTAGTCGCTCTGAGGCCGAGCGTAGCTATTCCAATGTTCTTCGGCTATGTCTTCGGCCCAGTGGTCGGCTTCGTATCCGGATTCTTGGGTAATGTGATAAGCGACGCTATAAGTTGGGGAGGCTTTTGGTGGAACTGGGACGTTGGGAACGGTTTGCTCGGGCTCATCCCCGGACTCGCATATCGCTTCGTCTCGAAGGAGGATATATTCAGGGCGAAGGGGTATATCACGTGCGCATTGCTCTCCATAGTAGGATCGATCGTTGGGATGGGATTCGCAGCTTACACCGATTATATATTCGGATACGGGATCTCAACAATAGAAGAAGCTACTTATGCCCTCTTCCTGCCTGCTGCTGTAACTGATGCGATAAATGGAGCTATAATAACGCCCATACTAGTAGCAGCTTATGCATCAGCTGCTAAGGGGAGGGCAAGGAGAATCTAGATGTCCACGAGGTTCATAAAGTACATAGAGGGAGAGAGCTCAATCCATAAGCTGGATCCCAGGGCCAAGCTCACCTTCATCTTTTTTCTCGTGATAAGCTTGAGCTTAGCTTACAGTATGTCCTTAGTTATACCTCTCTTATTGATATCATTAGCCTTCTACTCCCTCGCGAGACTCCCCTGGAGCAAGACTAAAGCTACGTGGAAGTTCATCCTCCTTATAATACTGTTCCTCTCCCTCTTGAATTACACTACTATAGTGCTGCTGTACGCTGAGGGCCCTCTCATCGAGACCCTCACCTCCCCTGAAGTAGTGAAGAGGGCCGTGACTCCCGTACTGAAGCTCCTCTCCCTAGCTCTAGCTACCGCTACTCTAGTATTCACGACACCGCCTAACTTATACGCTCCAGCTCTAGGGCAGATGGGGATACCGTATAAAGCTGCTTACGTAATACAACTAGCCCTGAGGTACATACCGGAATTCATAGCTGAGATGAACAAGACGCTCGAAGCCCAGATGGCTAGGGGCTTCAGGCCGAGGGGTGGGAGGAACCCCATAGCTAGGTTAATCTCGATAATACCGCTCGTAGTCCCTGTCACGATCTCAGCGACACTCTCAATATATGATATAGCTGACTCGATGGAGCTCAGGGGGTTCGGGGAGGAGAGGTGCCACACATGGTACAGAGAGCTCAAATTGTCGAGTAAGGATAAGCTATTAGTCGCACTATCGTACTTAATGGGGGCTATATACATAGCTCTCTTCATAATGACCCGCTGAAGTAGTTAAGCTTATGATAAGAAGTGGATTAATAAATTAAGATTTGATCTTATATAACTTCTCCCTGAACCTTAAAGCTACATTCACGAGACTTATGAGCACAGGTACTTCTATCAGCGGTCCTATGACTGTCGCGAAAGCTTGATCGCTATTTATTCCCCATATCGCGATTGCTACAGCTATCGCTAGTTCAAAATCGTTACTAGCTGCTGTGAATGAGACTGCTGTCGCTTTAGGATAATCTATTCCTAACTTATAAGCTATGAAGAACGTCAGGAACCACATTATCATGAAGTAGAGGGCGAGGGGTAATGCCACCCTCAATACGTTATAGGGCAGCTCTACTATGTACCCCCCCTTCAAGGAGAACATCACCACTATAGTGAGGAGGAGGGCTGCGGGAGTCATCAGGCTTATCTTAGGAGCTAAATATTTTTCGAACCAATCCCTCCCTTTTAACGTGAAGCTGAGGTATCTAGTCAATATACCTGCTATGAATGGTATTCCTAGGTAGATGAAGACAGTCTCCGCTGCGTCCAGGATGCTGACGTTTACTTCAACCCCCTTAGCTAGGCCAAAGCCCGTCAAAGCTAGAGTTATGAAGATGTAGATGTAGACAGCGTAGAATAGTATTTGGAAGATCGCATTAAAAGCAACGAGTCCTACCGCGAGCTCCCTATCCCCTTCAGCTAATTCATTCCAGACTATAACCATCGCGATGCACCTAGCTAGGCCTACGAGTATTACTCCCATCATGAAAGCTGGGAGATCACGGAGGAGTGTTATCGCTAGTAGAAACATGACTATAGGACCGAAAATCCAATTTTGAGCTAAAGAAAACGATAATAACTTTAAATTTTTGAAAATTTTTCCCATCTCCTCATACCTGACTTTAGCTAGCGGTGGGTACATCATTAAGATTAGCCCTAATGCTATAGGGATCGAAGTCGTGCCTATACTCATATCGGCCAGCCTAATCGAAATCTCTGGGTAGAAGTAACCCAAGGCGATGCCAAAAATCATCGCTAGGAAGATCCAGATCGTGAGGTACTTCTCAATCGAGCTGAGCTTTTTCTCCATCCGATCACCAGCAGCATAGCTGCAAAACTTTTTACTTAAAAATTTTTCCTTCATAGCACGAGGCCCGGGTTTTTAATGAGCTCACTACCTTTATTTGGGGAGTTGAGAAATGAAGATCCTCCCTCTGAGCTCTGACTCAATGGGAGCGAGGAGTATGGCTACCTTAGTGGAGACTAAGGACCTCAGGATAATGATAGATCCCGGCGTAGCACTCGGGCCGAGTAGATATGGGCTTCCCCCTCACCCTAAGGAGTGGGAGAGAATGGAGGCCCATTGGAGGGAGATAGTGAGGCAAGCTCATAGGGCCGACATCCTGATAGTGACTCATTACCATTACGATCACCACAACCCTTGGGAGGGGCTCGAGATATATGAGGGCAAGAGGGTATTCGTGAAGGACCCGAAGAAGAACATAAATCGGAGTCAGAGGGAGAGGGCCTCTTTCTTCCTCAAGCAAATTGAGGGAATAGCTAGTGTTGAGATAGCTGATGGTAGATCTTTCGAGGAGGGCGCTACTCTCATAGAGTTCTCCGAGCCCGTGTTCCACGGTACTAACAGTAAGCTCGGTTACGTGATCGAGGTCTTCATAGAGGAGGGGGAAGATAGCTTCTTATTCACGAGCGATGTAGAGGGACCATCTCTAGACGACCAAACTCGATTCATATTGGAGAAGAAGCCTAAGGTAGTGATGGTAGACGGTCCCATGACTTACATGTTAGGCTACAGGTACTCTAGAGCTAGCTTAGATGCCTCCATCAGGAACCTCTCCTCTATCCTAGATGCTGTGGAGACTCTGGTCGTAGACCATCACCTCCTCAGGGACCTCGAGTGGAGCAAGAGGATTGAGAGCGTGCTTAATAAAGGAAAGGACGTTAAGAAAAAAGTAATTACGTCAAATGAGCTCGTTAATAAGCCTCTAGATATGCTTGAAGCTAAGAGGAAGGAGCTTTATGAGATGTATCCCGTCGATGAATCTGAGATGAGGGAATGGAAGTTCGAGGATTGAGCCCAGAGGTATTCATAGCTCAGCGAACTTACCCAACATCTCCCTTATTATCTTAGCTGCCGCGAAGCAAGTTATCCCTGAGTGATCGAATTCGGGATTCACTTCGACTATATCGAAAGCGACTAAGTCGATATCGAGCTTCTTTATCGCTCTTATCAGCTCCCTCGTGCTCAAACCGCCGGGCTCAGGGTTACTAGATCCCGGAGCGAATGCCGGGTCGAGGACGTCGATATCGAAAGATACGTAAGCTCTCTCCATACCCACACCGAACTCATCAACTTCATCAACTGAGAATATCTCGATCCCCCTCTCCTTAGCGAACTCCACTTGCTGCTTCGTCGCAGCCCTGATCCCTACCATCACGACGTCCTTAACATAACCTTCCTCTACTAGCCTCCTCACAGTGCACGCGTGAGAATATGGGTTTCCATCGTAAATTTCGTAACAATCTGGATGAGCATCAAAATATATCAGCCCGAATTCCTGGCCTGAAGCTCTCCTCAACCCCCTGAATGTAGCGTAAGTTATGGAGTGATCTCCCCCTAAGAAGAGGAACTTCTGACCCCTGTAAATACCGCTCACTCTCTCCTCAACAGAGCTTACTATATCCTCGAAGCTCTCTCCCTCGATATCGCCTAGATCTAAGTAGCTCCAAGCCTCAGCTAAGTTCACCAAACCCTCGCTGAAGCTATTGTAAATTTCTTCCGATGTCGCTTCCCTTATGAATTTCGGAGCCTTAGAGGAGCCTCTCCTGTAAGAGGAGGATCCATCCCATCTTATCCCGAGGACGCAGAGCTTAGCTTCATCTGACTCGGGGATGCCGAATAACATACACTAGTGAGAGCTGGGTAAATAAAAATCAGAGGGGAGTCCTGACTAGAGCTTTAAGGACTCCTTTAGCAGCTTTCAGTTCCAAACTCCTCCTCTCCTCTTTCTCGCTCAGAAATTCGCCTGTAGCTAGATTATCTATCACTAGTAACGCTGCTCCAGCTCTCATCCCCCTGAGCCTGGCTACTGTGAATATAGTAGCGCACTCCATCTCGACAGCTATCATACCTAGAGAGCTCCATAGGGGCAGGTTCGATTCCTCAGCATGGAAGGAGTCACTAGAAGCGACTAATCCCATCCAAACATTGAAGTTCTCCTCAATCAAGGCTTTCTTAAGTTCTAAGGTCGCTTCAGGGTCGGCGACCGCTGGGTAGCACACGCCAGGGGCGTACATCCCGATGGTCCCTCCGGGGCAGTAAGAAGATCCTAAGGCTACGACTACATCTCCAACCTTAAGGCCCTCTATTAGCCCTCCTGAAGTCCCCAACCTCAGTATGAGCTTCCCTCCGAGCATCCTCAATTCCTCAACTGTTATGGCTGCTGAAGGCCCCCCTATACCGTGAGTAGCGACTGTAACTTTTACACCCTCGAAGAAGCCAGTGTAAGTATTGAAGCCCCTGTTACTGTTAACTAACTTAGCATCCTCGATCAATTCCTCAGCTATAGAATCCGCCCTCTTCGGATCTCCAACAGCTACTATACGTTCAGCTATATCCCCGGGCTTCGCGAGGATGTGATACGGCCTCTTAGCTAACTCATGCTTGGAGATCTTGAGCACGATCCAAATAGTAGCGGATCTATATTAAAGGTTTCGCGAACCGCTCCAGTGCGACTGCTGAATTCAGTCGGATATCTCCCGATGCTACAGGGAAAAAGTAAATAAGTGGGGAGGAGGTAGTGTCCTTTATGGGTATCGAGGATTTCATGAGGAGTGAGAACGTCGTAGCAGTCGTCGGAGTATCTAGAAACCCTGAGAAGTGGGGTCACAAGCTCTATAAGTTCTTCAAGGGGAAGTACAGGAAAGTATATCCTATAAACCCTATGGTAGAGGAGATAGATGGAGATAAGGCTTATCCTAACTTGAGGAGCCTCCCAGAGGTCCCTGATATCGTGGATATAGTGGTCCCACCTGATGTAGCTAGGGAGGTAGTGAGGGAAGCTATAGAAGTGGGAGTGAAGCGTATCTGGTTCCAACCGGGATCTGAGGATGAAGAAGCGATAAAGATGTGCGAGGAAGCTGGTATCGAAGCTATATGGGGAGCATGCTTAATGGAGACCATGATTAAGGGATCCCCGAAGATGGGGGCTGTCTTCTCCCCAGATAGTGGCTGATCGAGGAGAGTAAGGAGAGGGCCAGCACGGATATACCGAGAGCTTCAGCTAATGCTGCGGATAGCCAACCTAAAGTTAGATCGATAGCTAGAGCTATTATCGGGGAGAGAGCTGAGGGGATCGATATCAATGACCCCCTAACCTTATCGCCCTTCAATGAGATAGCTACTCCTAGAGTGGAGAATCCCC
>Ga0197143_1000426_pt1 | contig 47548 bp, 42 predicted proteins | sample GBS70_MetaG_FD_148603 | JGI IMG/M metagenome (GOLD analysis project Ga0197143, IMG submission 148603) | Sediment microbial communities from Great Boiling Springs, Gerlach, Nevada, United States - GBS 70_MetaG | ecosystem: Environmental > Aquatic > Thermal springs > Hot (42-90C) > Sediment... | reverse complement strand
ACCACCTACTTTGACTGCATATTTTTCAAGGACTCTTAAATTTGGGATTGTTTTCCTTGTATCATATATTTTAATTTTTGTTTTTGAAGCAATTTTCCTTGTTTCTGTTGCAATTCCAGATAAATGCTGTAGAAAATTTAAAGCAGTTCTTTCTCCCATTAATAATTCTTTTATTGGTCCTTTGATTTTTCCAATAATTACATTTTTTTTAATAAAATCACCATCTTTAAAATTGAAGTCAAAAGAAAAATCAGGTGAAAGAGAAAGAAAAACTTTTTTAAAAATCTCAATTCCACATAAGACGCCACCACTTTTGCATATTAACTCTGCTGAAACAAAAAAATTATCTTTAAAAATACTCTCTGTTGTTATATCTTTTTTTCCTATATCTTCCTTTAATGCATTTTTTATTATTTTCTCTATTTTTCTATTCATAAAATATCTTTTTTTGTAAAAATGGCCTCAAGTTTATAACCTTTCTTTTCAATTACATCTTTTGCCCCTTCTTCTCTATCAACAATACATATAACTTTTTTAACATTTGCTCCATAATTTTCAACTGCTTCAATTGATTTTAATAATGAAGAACCAGTTGTAACAACATCATCCACAATAGCAACATTCCATCCCTTTTGAATATTTCCTTCAATCAATTTTCCCATCCCATGGTCTTTTTGTGAACTTCTAACTATAAAGGCATAAATTGGTTTTTTTTCAATAAAACTTATTAAAGATACACCACTTACTATTGGATCTGCTCCAATTGTCAAACCACCTATTGCATCTATATTTTGGTCTTTTATCATTTCAAAAATAATTTTACTTACAATATAAATACCTTCAGGAGAAAGTGTTATGATTTTTCCATCAATGTAATAATTGCTTTTTTTGCCACTTGAAAGTTTCACTTCTTTAAAAACAACTGCCTTTTCTTTCAAAATTTTTAATAGTTTTTCTTTTAAATCCTCTAACTTTTCCATATTTTTATTTTACCACTTATTTAATAAATAACTTATCCCTTTTCTCACTATCATTACCCCTATACCTGCAAGAAATAAACTCGCAATTTTGGATATACCTTTTGTTCCTTCTTCTCCTATAATTTCATAAATTTTCTCAGAAAAAATTAGAATTAACCAACTTACAATTGAAACAATAAAAAGTGAAATAAGAGTTGTAAAATAACCATATAAATTACAGATCATAATAGATGTTGTAAGAAGTCCAGGTCCTGCAAGAAGAGGAGTTCCAAGAGGCACAACTGAAATTTTATGTTTTTTAATTTCTTTTGAATATAATGTTTCTGTAAGCATAAGGATTGAAAGAACAAGGAGGATTATTCCACATGCAATCATAAAATCTCCTGCTTCAATTCCAAGGATTTTAAATAACCAGTTACCAATAAAAATAAAAATGAGTGTAATAAAAAATGCTGTTGATATTCCTTCAAATATAGTTTTATTTTTCTCTTGACGTGTAAAATTTTCAGTAAGAAGAATAAATATTGGTAGAATCCCTATTACATTCATTGCAACAAAGAGTGTAAAAAAGGATTTTATAATTTTATCCATTTTATATACTGCCAAGAAACTTTAAAATATCAAAAAATATTACTAAAAATCCAATTCCACCAATAAAACTGGTTGCCAAAATTAGTAAAAATTTTAAATCAGGTTTATAAACCTTATAAGGAACCTTTGCTCTATCAAGAACCTGAACAACTGGAGTATCTCTTGTTTCTTCTATCTTGGCTTCTTCCATTTTAGAAGTCAAAAAACTATAAAGTGATTCTTGAACTTTCAATTCTCTTAAAATTCTTGTTAATTCATCCTGTGAAGAAAGTAATTTTGAAAGCGATGTTTGTATCTCTTTTATTTCATTTTTTAACATAATTATTTTTGGGTCTTTTTCATCAAGTATCTGCCTTTCTTTTTCAAGTTCAAGTTGCTTATTTATCAATTGCTCCATTAGTTTACCACCTGCTTGAGAAATTTGGGAAAGATTTGGATCAACAACGAGTTTATTTGTATTTTGAAGTTCAGTCAATCTTTTTTCCAAATTTTCAATAAGTTCAGTTGTTTCTTTTATTCTTTTTTCAAGAAATTTTCTATTCTGTTTTGCAGTTGTTATTGTTAATTCCTTTATTAAAAAATCAAGATTTTCTGTATAAAAATTAGCAATTTCTGCTGCAATTTTGGGGTCTCTATCAATAACATCTATCTGTATAACTTTATCTTTTGTCAAAAAAATATTTACCCTTTTATTTAAAATTTCTATCGCTTCATCATCATTTGAAACATTATAATGTTTTTTAAGGTTAAATTTATTAATCAAGTCATCCTTCATTCTTCTACTGTTAAGTATTGAAAAAAATAGTTCTGTATTCGTTCTTATAAGAGAAATTGGTTCCTTTGAAAATTTTGACGGTTGATGCGATGCAGTTATTTCTGTCTCTGGTGGCTGTAAGATTGTTGCAGTTGCTTTATAATATTTGGGAGAAATTAAATAAAATAAAACTGTTAAATTTATCCCAGCAATTAAAGAAAGAATCCACAAAATAATATGCCTTTTTAAAGGACTACCTTTTAATATTCCATTTTTAATTTTTTCTTTATTCATTTTATTAAAACACCAACACCAACCGCTATCTGATAAAATATCTGTATAATATCCTTAACAAATCTCATTTTTTCACCTTTTGGTTCAAATGGAACAACAATTGTGTCTCCTGGCTCAATTTTCTCTATATTTTTATCACTTGAACCATCAAACCTTACAATAAATATATTTTTTTTGTCGGCATCTTTAGTAAATCCTCCAACTTTTTTAATATAATCATTAAAACTTAAACTTTCTTCATAAAATAGATTTGTGGGATTATTAACCTCTCCAATAATTGAAACATAAACAGGCTTTTTAGGAACATATATTATATCCCCGTTTTCAAGTTCAATGTCATATATACTATTTTCAAAATTTTCAAAGTTGTCTATCTTTATAATTATTCTTCCAGTTGGTTCAATTTCTGAAATCTTTTCAAGTGAAATAATCCCTTTTTCTATTACCTGTTTTTCTTCTGGATTTGTTGTAGTTTTAAGTGCCGACTTTAATGTTTCCATCTTTTCTTTAACATAATTAACTATTTCCTTTTCTTTTTGTTTTTTAATTGAATCCCTTAAAAATACTATTCCTTTTGGATATGCTTTATCTGTAAAATTTCCAGCCCTTTTAATTATATTACTTAATTTTTCTCCACTTTCAATTACATATCTTCCAGGGAATCTTACTTCTCCATAAATAAATACATTTTTTTCAGGTCTTTCTTTTGAATAAATTATTATTTTATCAAGAGGCATTAAATATAAATTTTCATTCTCGTCACCAGCAAAAACTTTTTCTGGAGAAAATTTAATTATCTTTCTATAACCATTTTCTATTCTAATAATCTCACCTTTTTCTTTTTCTGAAAATGGTAATAAATCCGCTTCTTTCAATACATCACTTATTTTTATACCTTCTTTCCATCCATAAACTCTTTGTTTTTTAACAGAACCCAAAACTTCTATTTGATAATATGATTGAGAAGGGATTTCAGAAACTTTAATAATATCATAATTTTTTAATCTAAAAGTATTGAGTTCATCCTCTTTTATTTTTATATCAATCAAAATTTTACCTTTTTCTTTATCAATTCTTTCAATTTGGATATGTGAAATATCTGCATTTGGTAAAAATCCACCACAAAGTTCCATTATTTCACCAATTTCCATCTTTTTTAATTCATATATTGCTGGATTTCTGACAGCCCCAACTATTCCAACAAGATTTTCAGATTTATTTACAAAAATTGTATCTCCATTTTGAAATTGAAATATTTTTGGTTTTTCTCCTTTTAAAAGTAAAGGATAAATATCAATAATTTCTCTTTCTCCATTACTTTTAATTATCTCTATTTTCCTTAAACTCCCATTTTTATTTACTCCACCAGCAATTGAAATAATATCAAGTATTGTAAAAAATGGAGAAATTTCATAAATTCCTGGTTTATTAACTTCTCCAAGGACGAAAACATTAATTGTTCTGAATTTACCAATGGAAACAGAGACTTGAATATTTTTATATTTTTTATAAAATTTATCCTCAATTATCTTCTTTACTTCTGAAAATTTTTTATTTCCAATATATATTTTTCCTAAACCTTGAACAAATATGCTTCCGTCAATTTCAACTTCTTTTTGATATTCATATTCAAAAAACCCCCAAACATTTATAACAATAATATCTCCTGAACCCACAATATAATCCTCACTTACAGGAAGTTGATATCTTTTTACATCTGATTTATAATTTCTAAAAAATTCTTCACCAAATAATTTTAAATCGGGATAATCAGAAAAAATTTCTCCATTTATGATTGAAAAAACTAAAAGAAATAAAAACCCAAATAATTTATTTATTTTTTCCATAGTTAATTTTTTATATCACATCCCAATAAAATTTTCAAAAATTTTGACAAAAGTTTTAGAAGAGATATAATTAAAATTTAAATGGGTTTAATTTTAAAAAATGGTTATTTGATAGAGCCAAAAAGTGGTAAAGAAGGCAAATATGATATTTTGATAGAAAATGGCATTGTTAAAAGAATAGATAAAAATATTCCTACCTTAAATTATAAAGTGATTGAGTGTAAAAATAAGATTGTTTGTCCTGGTTTTGTTGATATTCATTGTCATTTGAGAGAACCAGGAAGAGAAGATGAAGAAACAATTTACACAGGGAGTTTATCAGCGGTAAGTGGTGGATTCACAACAATATGTTGTATGCCAAATACAGACCCTCCTTTAGATAATAAAGTAAGTATAAGATTTGTATATGAGAAAGGAGAAAAAAGTTTATGCGAAGTTTTACCAATAGGAGCAATAACAAGAAAAAGAGAAGGGAAGGAACTTGCACCATATTTTGAAATGATAGAAGAAAAGGCAGTTGCTTTTTCTGATGATGGAAATTGTGTTATGGATAGCAATGTGATGAGAAGAGCACTTGAATACACACTTTTACATAAAAAACCAATTATATCTCATTCAGAAGACCAAAATTTATCAAAAAATGGAGTTATGAATGAAGGATTTATTTCAACAAAAATGGGACTTCCAGGAATTCCAAGAGAAGCAGAAGAAATAATGGTTGAAAGAGATATAAAACTTGCAAAATTAACAGGAGGAATTTTACATATTGCTCATTTATCATGCAATGAAAGTGTGGAATCAATTAGAAGGGTGAAGAAAAATTTAAAAAATATTTCTTGTGAAGTTACTGCTCATCATTTAACACTTACAGAAGAAGCAGTAATAGATTATAATCCAAATGCAAAGGTTTCACCCCCTTTAAGAACAGAAGAAGATAGAATATCTTTAATTGAAGGATTAAAAGATGGAACTATTGATTGTATTGTTACAGACCATGCTCCTCATAGTTTTGAAGAAAAAGAATCAGGGTTTGAAAATGCACCTTTTGGAATTATTGGCTTTGAGACATTTTTACCTTTAATTTTAAAACTTGTTGATTATGGGATGAGTTTGAAAGATATAATTTATAAAGTTACTTATGCTCCATCAAAAATTTTAAATATTGAAAGAGGAATTATTGAAGTTGGTAAAAGAGCAGATATAACTATTTTTGATCCTGATTTTGAATGGATTTATACAGAAGATAAAATAAAGAGCAAAAGTAAAAATACACCATTTTTAAACTGGAAACTGAAAGGAAAAGTTTTATTAACTATTTCAAAAGGCAAAATTGTTTACCAAGAACCTTAATTCAAATATTAATTTTCTTTCCTTTTTTTATTGATTCAAGCGATTTAAATACCATACCTAAACTTTTAAGATTATCTTTCCCACTTGTTTCTGGTTCCCTATCTTCAACAAGACATCTGTAAAACTCATAAAGAGAAAGAACCCTATCTTCTCTTTCAAGTTTAATTGGTTCAATAATTTCTTCTTTTCCTTCAAAAATTTTTTTTATTCCTGAATTATCCCAAATAATTGTTCCTTTATCTCCATAAATCTCCCATATTCCCGGCCATTGAGTATCCTTTCCAACACTTACCCAACTCCCTGCATAATTGAAATGGACATCATCTTCAAAATCAAAAATTAAATAAACACAAGGGTCTCCTTTAAACCAACTCCAGTGTGGATTCCAACTTTCAGCATAAACACTTAAAGGGTCTTTACCAAGTAAATATCTTGATAGGTCAAAATGATGAATAGACATATCTATTAAAAGCGGAAAAGACATCTCTTCCCTAAAGCCACCAAATCTTGGTCCTTTCTGGAAATTTAAAATACAATAACTTATTTTTCCTATTTGGCCATCATCAATCAATTTTCTTATAGTTCTTGGAATTCTATTATATCTATAATTCTGACTTACCATTAATTTTCTCTTATATTTTTCTGCCTCTTCTACAATTTTCTCAGCATTTTTTAAAGTATCAGATAATGGCTTTTCAACAAGGACATGTAAACCTTCTTTTAATGCAAGAATTGAAATTTCTTTATGAAACTTAGGTGGAGTAACATTTAAAATTGCATCTGCTTTTACTTTTTTCAAACAATCTTTTAATGATTTAAATGTTTTCCCTTCAAGAAATGGATATTTTTCAACTGATTTTTTTAATATTTCTTCATTTACATCAACAATACCTACAATTTCCCATTCTTTAGATGAAGCAACTATATCAAGCCAACTTGCTCCAAATCCACCAACCCCTATTTGTATGATTTTCATTTTATTCATTTTTTTCAAAAATTTTAAATTTTATAACTTTTCCATTTTTATCAAAACCAACATAATAATTTTCATAAAACCATATTTCCATCATACCTGTTTCTGATTCATAAATTTGATAATCTTTCCCGAATATTTTTTCAACTTCCTTTTTTTCCATTCCAATAGGTATTTCTCCTTTTAGTATAATTTCTTTCCATTCCTCTTGTAATTGAGGATTCCTTTTTATATATTCTTCTCTATAATTTTTATCAAGAAATGTCCCTCTTATTTTAAAATATGAACATCCTGAAATTAAAATTAAAAAAGAGATAAGAAATTTCATATTGTCTCCTTTTTCTTTTTATTTTATCATATATGATATGGAAAGGGAATATTTATTAGGAACAAAAGTTTGTGATATAGAAAGTCCCGATATAAGAATGAAGGCATATTTACTTACAAAAAGTAATTATTCAGAAAAGCAGAAAGCAATTGATATTTTTAATTTTGTTAGAGATGAGATTAAATACAGATTTGATTATTCATATACAAAAGCATCAGAAACATTAAAAAAGGGATATGGAAATTGTTTTAATAAGACAAATCTTCAAATAGCACTTTTAAGAAGTTTAGGTATATATTCAGGATATAAAGTTTATCTAATTAAAAAAGAAGTTTTTTTTCCAATAGTTCCAAAAGATATATATGAATTGATAAGTCAACCAACAATTCATGTAAGTTGTGTAGTTTTTTTAAATGAAAGATGGGTTGAGGCAGACACAACCATTGATTTTGAATTATATAACAATATTTACAGAAATATGGAAAACTGGAAATATGAAGAATGGGATGGAGAAAAAGATATAAGTTTACCTCAAAAATATATAATTGAATGTGAAGGAATATATTCTAATATTGATCTTTATCTTTTAAATCCACCAAAATTTTGGAATGACCAGTTGTTGAAAAAAGCAAATGATTTTATTGAAGGAATCCTTAAATAAAAATTTCAAAGATATGAAAAATTAAGGTAAAATAATAATATATACCTTATACATTTCAAAAAGGAGGGAATATGAAGGCTCTTTTACTTATTGGAGGATTTGGGACAAGATTAAGACCATTTACTATTACAAAACCCAAAGCACTTTTACCTCTTGTTAATATTCCATTTATTTCATACCAGTTTGAATTGTTAAAAAATTATGAAATAGATGAGGTTATTCTTGGAATTGGTTATAAAGGTGAAGAATTCAAGAAAATTCTTGGAATAGGGAAAGAGATAGGTTTAAAAATATATCTTTCTTATGAAAAATCACCTCTTGGAACAGGAGGAGCAATTAAAAATGCAGAAAAGTTTTTGAAAGGGAAGGAGCCATTTTTTGTTTTTAATGGGGACATTCTTGCAAATTTTAATCTTGAGAAAATTTTAAATTTTCATAAAGAAAAAAATGCATATATAACAATTGGAATGGTAAAAGTTTCTGACCCATCTTCTTATGGGCTTATTGTTACTGATGATCAAATGCAAATAAAAAAGTTTATTGAAAAACCCAAACCAGAAGAAATTGTCACAGATACAATAAATGCCGGTGTTTATGTTTTTCAACCAGAAGTTCTTGATGAAATACCAAAAAATAAAGAAGTTTCTGTGGAAAAAGAAGTATTTCCTGGTTTACTTGATAAAGGAAAAGAGATGTATGGTTATATTCATTATGGTTATTGGCTTGACGTTGGAACAATAGATAAATATAGGAAAGCAAATTTTGATCTAATAGATGGGAAAATTGAACTTTTATATAAAAAGTCAGAAGAGAAAATAGAAAAAAAGGGAAATATACTTATAGATAAAAGTGTTTCTGTGGATGGAAAATTAATTGTTGATGATGGAGTTATTATTGGAGAAAATTCTGTTTTTAAAGGAAAAGTTATCATAGGGAAAAAATCCTATATAGGTAAAAACTGTTTAATTGAAAATAGTATAATTTTTGAGAATGTTATAATAGGAGATAATTGCTACATAAAGGATTCAGTTATAGGAAATTTAGTTTTAATTAAAGGGAATTGTGAAATTAAAAATTTTGCAATTGGAGATAATTCCTTTATAAGTGAATTTTCAAAAATTTATCAGTAAAAATGGAAATAATAACAAAATCAAGGATTTTTAAACCTACTGAATATAGTATTTATAAGCCCAAAATTTGTTTTGTTTCTACTTATATTCCAAAACCATGTGGTATTGCTACTTTTACACATGACCTTTTAAAACATATTGATAATTACAATATTTTAATACCTTCAAGAGTTATTGCAATGAATGGGAAAAATGATAATTATACATATCCTGAAGAGGTTGTTAAAATTATTGAAATTGAAAATGTTGATGACTATAAGGAGGCATGTGATTTTGTTAACAATTCTGATATAGAAATTGTAAATGTTCAGCATGAATTTGGAATTTTTGGTGGTGAATATGGAGAATACCTTCTTGAATTTTTAAATGATTTAAAAAAACCATGTGTAACTACATTTCACACAGTTTTGCCAAATCCAGCAACAAAAATGAGAGAAATTGTAAGAAAACTTGCAGAAAAAAGTTCTTATGTTGTGGTTATGACAAATTTAGGAAGAGAATTATTAAAGGAGCAATATGGCATAAGTAAAAGAAAAATTGAATTGATATATCATGGAGTTCCATTTGCATATTTAAGACCAACGGATTATTTCAAAGAGAAATTAAATTTGAGTGGAAAAATTGTTCTTTCAACTTTTGGACTTTTGAGTAGGGGTAAAGGGATTGAATATGTTATTTATGCATTGCCGGATATCTTAAAAGAATTCAATAATGTCGTTTATCTTGTAATTGGTGCAACTCACCCAAATATAGTTAAAATTGAAGGTGAAAGTTATAGAGAATTTTTAATGAAAGAAGTTGAAAGGTTAAATTTAAATAAAAATGTAATTTTTGTGAATAAATTTTTATCACTTGAAGAACTTTTAAATTATTTGTGTGCAACTGATATTTATATTACACCCTACTTAAATCCTAGTCAGATTACAAGCGGAACTTTATCGTATGCTATTGGCTGTGGAAAAGCATGTATTTCAACCCCTTACTTATATGCAAAAGATATATTAGAAAATGGGAAAAGAGGAATACTTGTAAATTTTAGAGACCCAGCAGAGATAAGTGAAAGTGTAATATATTTATTGAAAAATCCAGAAAAGAAGAAGCAAATGGAGAGAGAAAGTTATAAACTTGGACAGAAAATGACATGGGAAAAAGTTGCTTGGGAATATTTGACTCTATTTTCAAGAGTAAGTTTAAGTAGAGGAGAAAGTGTTTCTGTTTATTTTGAGGATAGATTATTACCAATTAAACTTACTCATCTTGAAACATTAACAGATGATGTTGGAATAATACAGCATGCTAAATTCTCAATGGCTGATAGAAAGACAGGTTATACTACCGATGATAATGCAAGAGCATTAATTGTTGCTACAAAACATTATAATATGTATATTGACCAGAAATCGCTTAACCTTATAAATACTTATTTAAGTTTCATATATTATATGCAAAAATCAAACGGAAGATTTCATAATTTACTTGGATATGATAGGAATTTCCTTGATACAGATGGAGGAGATGATTGCTTTGGAAGATGTATATGGGCGATAGGATATCTTCTTTCAAGTGAATTTATATATGAAAATATTAAAGGTGCGGCAAAACATATTTTGGACCTTGCTTTTCCTCAGATTGAAAATATAAATTCATTAAGAGGAATAGCAAATTGTATAGAGGGTCTTTATTATTATTTAAAATTTGAAAAAAATGAAAAAGCAAAAGAACTTATAAAAAAATTAGCTGTAAAAATGGTTGAAGATTATAAAAATTCAAGTGAACCCAATTGGAAATGGTTTGAAAATATAATAACATATGAAAATGCTAAATTACCTCTTGCCTTACTTATTGCTTATGAAGTAACGGAAAATAGGGAGTATTTTGATATAGGTATTGAATCACTTAACTTTTTAATAGATATAACAATAATAGATAATAGATTTATACCTATTGGGAATAATGGATGGTATGCGAAGGGAGGGAAAAGAGCATTTTATGACCAACAACCAATTGAGGCAGCATGTATGATTGAAGCGTTGAAAAAAGCAGAAAAATTAACAGGAAATGAAAAATATGCAAATTTATCTTTAATCGTTTTTGATTGGTTCCTTGGTAGAAATACAAAGGGTGAAATGATGTATGACCCTGTAACTGGTGGATGTTACGATGGACTAACAAAAAATGGACCAAATAGAAATCAAGGTGCAGAATCAACTATTTCTTATTTACTTGCTCGTCTTGAAATTGAAGAAATATAAATGGCTCAGATTTTAATTTATGGCTGTAAAGTAAATCAATATGAGAGTCAGTTAATAAAAGAAAATATAGAGAATGACGAAAATTTTAAGGATGAAAATATTGTTATTATAAATAGTTGCTGTGTTACTGAAAAAGTTGAAAAGGAAATAAAGAAGAAAATAAAAAAGTTATTAAAAGAAGGCAAAAAAATATTTCTTACAGGGTGCCTTGCAGAAAAAGATTCTATTTACTTTAAAAATTTTGAAAATATTGAGATTGTTAAGAAGGATTTTTTTTATAAGTATAAAAATAAAATAGAAAAATTTAGTTCTCACACGAGAGTTTTTATAAAAATAGAGGATGGATGCGAAAATTTTTGCACATATTGTATTATTCCTTATGTGAGAGGAAAAGTGAAAAGTAGGAAAGAAGATGATATCATAGAGGAAATAAAATGTTTATCTGCAAATAGTTATAAAGAGATTGTTTTAACAGGAATTAATCTTGGTTCATATGGGAAGGATACAGGAGAAAATTTAAAATCTCTAATTGAGAAAATTGAAAAAATAGATGGTATTGAAAGAATAAGGCTGAGTTCAATTGAAATTTATTACATAAATGAAGAATTTATTAATTTTTTAAAAAATGTTAGAAAATTCTGTCCACATTTTCATATTCCATTGCAGAGTGGCTCAGATAGAATTCTTGAGTTAATGGGAAGAAGATATAAATTTGATGAATATTTTAGAAAGATTGAAATGATAAGAGAAAAAATTGAGAAAGTAACATTTACAACAGATATTATAGTGGGCTTTCCAAGTGAAAAGGATGAAGATTTTGAAAAAAGTTGCAGAGCAGTTGAAAAAATAAAATTTTTGAAAGTTCATATATTCCCTTATTCAGAAAGGGAATTAACTTCTGCAGTACATTTTTCTGATAAAATTGATGAAAAGAAGAAAAAAGAAAGAGAAAAAATTCTTTTTGAAGTTTCAGAAAGAGTAAGCAAAAGTGTTAAGGAAGAATTTATTGGAAAAGAATTATATGTTCTATTTGAAAGAGAAGAAAACAAATTATGGGAAGGTTATAGTGAAAATTATATACCATTTATTCTAAAATCTGATGAAAATCTTAAGAATAAAATTATTAAAGTAATTCCTCAAAAAATGGTTATTTATAAAAATCAGTTATTTCTGAGTGGATAATTATGATAAAATGAAAATATGGTGAAAAACTTAAATCTTGAAATTAAAAACATGCCAAAATTAAAATTGGAACAATTATTTTTTAAAGATTTTATCAGTTTTCCATATTATTCATTGATTGAATTTTTAAAAAGAGAAGCAGAAAATAATCCATTTTTAGATTTTGAATTTGATGAAAATAAAATTTTAGAAATTGCTCAGACAGTTTCTCCTCTTGAGAAAATTAAAGAACAACTTTGTTTTATTAAAATACCTATGCCTCAAAAAACAAAAAATATTTGTGAATTTATAATTGAAAATCTTGAAGATAATGGTTACTTTAAAATGGATATTAAGGAAGTGAGTAAAATTTTAAATGTAGAAAATAAAGATGTTGAGTTGGCATTAAAAATTGTTCAGTCACTTGAACCAGCAGGAATAGGAGCAAGAGATTTAAAAGAATGTTTTTTAATTCAAGCGAAAAAATATGAAGATGATATGCTTTTTAGATTCATTGATAGTTGTTGGGAGTTAATTTTAAAAAGGAAATTTAATGATATAAAGAAAAAAATGAAATTAGATGAAAAAGGAATAAAAAATCTTATTGAAAAATTAAAAAAACTAAATCCTAAACCATTGAATCTAAATGAAAAAACTAATAGAAAAATTATACCAGAAGGTAAAGTTGTAAAAGAGGGAAATACTTTTAAAGTTTATGTTGATGATAAAATTTCTTATTTTTTAAAATTGAATTCACTTTACGAGAAATATTTTTCTTCTCCATTATTATCTGAAAAAGAAAAGAGATTTCTTACAAAAAAAATTGAAAGGGCAAAAAAGGTGATAAAATTTGTTGAGGAAAGAAAAAAGTTTTTGGAAAGGGTATTTCAGGAAATCATTGATTATCAGAAAGAGTTTTTTAATAATGGAAATTTATACCCTTTAAGAGAAAAAGACATTGCAGAAAAAATGAATGTTAGCATTTCAACAATAAGCAGGGCCATAAATGGAAAATATTTAATTACTTCCAAAGGATTGGTGAGGATAAAAGATTTATTTGTAAAGGAGTTTAAACATTCAATAAGCAGAAATTTTATAATTGCAAAAATTAAAGAAATAATAAAAAATGAGAATACCCCTCTTTCTGATAAAGAAATAGCAAAAAAACTTGGTTATTTTGGGATTAAAATATCAGTAAGGACTGTTAATAAATATAGGAATGAGATTGGAATACCAAATTCATATCTGAGATAAGGGAAAAATAATTTTAAATTCAGTTCCTTTCCCTATTTCACTTTTTATTTCAAAATTTCCACCATATCTTTTTATTATTTTTGTTGTGAATGAAAGACCTATACCATTTGCCTTTTCTTTATTTATATAAAATGGGTCAAGAACTTTTTCAATTATTTCCTTTGAAATTCCCTTTCCATTATCCTTTATTTCAAGAATCATTAAGTTTCCAAATCTTTTTGTTTTTACACTAATAAATCCTTCCTTTTCAATTGATTTAGCACTATTTAGAAATAAGTTTAAAATTGCTTGATGGAAATGATTTTTGTTCGCTTTTATAATTAAAGGTGTCTTTTCAAGTTCAACATTAAAACTAACGTTTTTACAAAGTTTTGACTCCTTTAAAAAATTTATAAGTTTCTCAATTGTTTCATTTACATTCACATCCTCAATTTCACACTTTTCTTTTGCCAATTCCATTATATTTTTTGTTATATTCTTACATCTTTTAATTTCTGCTTCTATTGTTGTTATATATTTCATTGTTAATTCTTTTGAATTTACTTCCTGTAAAAGCAATTGGATATAGCCATGAATAACTGTTAGGAGATTATTGATTTCATGAATAACTTCTGTTGACATTTGGCCAATTGTGGCAAGTTTTTCAATTTCTTCAAATTTTTTTAATAATTTTGAATTTAATGAAGAAAGTTCATCTTTTAATCTTTCTGATTCCCTTTCAATTTTAATTTTTTCAATTGCTTTATTAACAATACTTTCAAGTTCAGGAATATCAAATGGTTTTGCCATAAATTCTATTACACCAAAGTGCATTGCTTTTCTTGCAGATTCCATATCTCCATATCCAGTTAAAATGATAATAGGAACTTTTTCATCATATTTCCTTATTTCTTCAAGCGTTTCAATTCCATTTTTCCCTTCCATTTTTAAATCAAGAATTATGACATCAACTTTTATTTTTTTTATTACTTCTATTCCTTTTTCTCCACTTTCAACAGGAATAACATTATATTTATTTTTGAATATCATCCTTATTGATTCTCTTGGTCCAATTTCGTCATCAATAACAAGAATAGTTGGTTTTGTTGGGTCAAATTTCTCTTTTATACCCAATTGTGAAAAAATATCCTTTGGATTTGTATTCTCCTGCATAATCTCCCTCCTTTTTCTTTTTTTCAGGATTTGAAATTGAAAAATTTGATTCTATTTTTCCTATTCTTGTTTTAAATTCAGTCCCAAAGAAACAAAAATAGTGTTTGCATCAGGTAAACTTGGTTCCCAGGTTTCTTCAGGAATTGGACTTTTAAGGAAAGCAACTCCGCCTTTAAGTTTTAGGTTTTCATTTTTAATATATTCTGTTCCAAAATAAAAGTTATAAATATTTTCCCAATTTTTTTGAATATAAGAAGGAGGAATAAATCCAGGATTTAAATAAATTTTATCCACAGATGAAAAACCATAATACTCTGTATCAAATTCAATTTTCCAGTTTTTCTTTGGATAAATAGCAATACCAAAAGTTAAAATATCAGGAAAATTAATTTCTGTCTCAGCATCAAAAATTCCAATTTGTGCAGATTTAAATTTTCCATCATAGTTAATTTTAAACCCTGTTTTATATACAAATCCAGTGGCAAATTTTTCTTTTTTATAAAGTAAGCCAATTGTTCCACCTATACCTGCACCATCTAAATTCATTTTTCCAACTGTTTCATACATTGGAGGGATAAAAACAAGATTTTTAAAGAAAAGTCTACTATAATAAAAATTTAAACCAAGCCCTATTGAAAATTCCTCGTTTATTTTAAATGAAAAGGCGGGTATAAAATTTAATGTCTGCATACCAGAATAGTATGGAACTTGATAATTCCAATATCTTACAATATCCTTACTCCATTCAGTTGACTGTCCATAAGGGAAATTAATACCTATGCCAAATTTAAAATTTTTCTTTTTAATCTCTGGAACATAATAAAAATAGGGTAGAATTGTTAAATTAAATTTTTTTTCTTCTTTACCTGCAGAATAAAGATAGTCAGTTTTTGAATATGGGAAACTGAAACCATACATAATTTCACCTTCTTCAATTTGTATAAGACCTGCAGGATTAAAACTTACCGCTGAAGCATCATTGCACTCAGCAACAAAGGCACCTGCCTGAGATAGTGCTGATGAACTTTCTGGTGGATTTTTAAATGCCTGAGAAAATAAAAAAGTATTTAAAATTAACCAGAATAGTAAAATTCTTAATTTCATAATGCACCTCTCTTTTATTTATAGATAAGCAAAAAGTATGCCAAGTTAAAATTTGTAAAAATTTGTCCTTATATGAACAATATTGTATAATTTTTTATATTATGAAAGGGATATTAATTTCAATTGCTGGAATTCCGAGGAGTTTATCAGATTTTGTTCCTGATAATGGACTTGCTCTTCTTGCCTCATGCCTATTAAAAAACAATATTGATGTTAAAATTTTTGATTTTAATTTACCTTCAATTTTTGATGATATTTATGACAAAAATGTAAAAAATTTTCTTGAAAAATTTTCAAAAAAAGTTTTTATTGATGGCAAAAAGCCCAATTTTTTTGATATTTTACAACTTAAATTAGTCTCTTTAATAATTGAAAAGAATAAAAGAAATTATATAGAGAAATTGAAGAAATTTTTGCTTGAAACAATTGAAAAAGAAAAAACTGAATTTGTTGGATTTAAATTATGGGCAGGAGATGGATTTGATTGGTCAATTGAAATAGGTAAATTTTTAAAAAAGGAAAAGCCGAAATTGAAAATATTTGGAGGAGGACCCCAAGTGGACATTTTTGAACATTTGATTTTTAAAAAAGGTGATTTTTTTGATGTTTTGTGTTATGGAGAAGGGGAGGAAGTAGTAGTTGAATTGTACAATTTTGTTCAAGGCAAGAAAAGATTAAAAGATATACCAAATATAATTTTTAATGAAAATGGGAAAATTGTAAAAACAGAAAGGAAATATATTGAAAATCTTGATGAATTACCATTACCTGTTTATACTTCTGATATTTACTGGAAAATAGACGAAAAAATAAAGATGTTTGTTATTGATGAAAGTAGGGGTTGTGAAAATGCTTGTTTCTTTTGTATACATCCTAAAAAAAGTGGGAAAATAAAAAAGAAATCGGTTGAAAAATTAATTGAAGAGATAAAGTTTTTTATAAATAAGTATAATGTTTTTCTTTACAGATTTGCAGGTTCAAGTACTCCAGGAGATTTAATAATGGAATTTGCAAAAAGAATTATTGATGAAGGCATAAAGATTGATTACGCAAATTCAGGATATATTAATGATTTTGATATCGGGTTTGAAAATTTTAAAATATTAAAAGATTCTGGATGTGGTTCTATATTTTTTGGGATAGAATCAGCAAATGAAGAGATATTAAAAAAGGGGATGAATAAAAATGTTAAAAAAGAGGATATGGAGAGAGTTTTGAAAAATTGTAAGGAAGCAGGAATTTTTACTGTTGCAAGTTTTATTTATCCAGCACCTTTTGAAAATGAAAATACAAGAAAAGAGACACTTCAATTTCTTGAAAAAGTTAAACCTGATTCTGCACTTGTTCAATTTCCAGGAATTTATCCAGGCACAATTTGGTTTAAATATCCTGAAAAGTTTAATTTTGAAATTGATAAAGAAACATATCCTTTAAAAGTTATGAATTATAAAATTAAGGCATTATTTCCACCAAGAATGTGGCAACCATTACCTTATAAAGTAAATGGGATGAGTTTTAAAGAATTTGCATATGAAACAGAAAAATTTCAGAAAGATATAAATAAACTTGGAATAAATACTTCAATTTCAAATGAGGATTATCTTTTTTATAAATACAGTGATTTTAAAAATACCGATGAGTTTTTGAAATTTAATAGAGTTTATTTTTATTCAGGAAATAGTGAAAAATTGAAGGAAGAGATAGAAACTATTAATAGAAATAGTCAAATAAGATGAAAAGAAGAGTTGTTATAACAGGAATTGGAGTCATTGCTCCAAATGGAATTGGTAAGGAAAATTTCTGGAATGCATTAAAAGAAGGTAAAAGTGGAATAAAGAGAATCAAATCTTTTGATCCATCAAATTTACCATGTCAGATTGCAGGAGAAGTTACTGAGTTTAATCCTGAAAAATATATTAATGACAAAAAAAGAATAAGAAGAATGTCAAGGACATCTCAATTTGCTGTTTCATCTGCAAAAATGGCTATAATTGATAGTGGCTTGAATTTAAAAGAGATAGAACCAGAGAAATTATTGGTATGTATAGGAGTGAGTACAAGTGCCATGGATATATTTGAGAAGGAACATATAAATTTACTCAAAAAAGGACTAAAGTTTACAAATCCTTATTTTGTTTCCTCCGGAGCACCCAATACTTCTACAAGAGAAATATTATCTGAATTTAATATAGAAGTATCTTTATTTACAATTTCAACTGGTTGTGCAAGTGGTCTTGATGCCATTGGTTATAGTTTTAAAGAGATACAGAATGGGAATTATGATATAGCAATTGCAGGTGGTTCTGATGCTTCAATAACTCCTTTAATAATGGCTGGTTTGTGTGCTTCAAATATAATGAGTAAAAGGAATGAAATACCTGAAAAAGCAAGTAGACCTTTTGATAAATTAAGGGATGGTGGTATTTTATCAGAAGGAGCAGGAATTTTAATACTTGAAGAATTATTTCATGCGTTAAAAAGAAAGGCAAATATATATGGAGAAATTATTGGTTATGGAAAATGGGGAGAAAAGGAAATTACAAAACCAGGGATAGGATTTGAAAAAGCAATGGAAAATTGTATAAAAGATGCAAATATAAATAAAAATTCTGTTGATTGTATATATGCTCATGGCCCATCTGACCCTTTTCTTGATTATTATGAAACAGTTGCAATTAAAAATGTATTTGGTGAATATGCTTATAAAATTCCTATTACATCTATAAAGTCAATGGTTGGAAATCCATTTAGTTCTGGAGGAGTTATGCAACTTATTGGTGCTTTATTTACCTTAAAAACAAAAATTATTCCACCAACAATAAATTATGAATATCCAGACCCATTATGTGACCTTGATTATACACCAAATAAATACAGAATTTTTGATGTTGAATATTGTCTTATAAATTCTCATGGTTTTGGAGGTAGTAATTCTTCTGTTGTTGTAAAAAAAATATGAGAATAAATAATCTTGCAATTTCTTTTTTTATAGTAGGGATACTAAATATTGCTCTTGGAATTCTGGTTTTTTTAAAAGGAAAAAGGAAACTTACAAATAGAATATATTCATTTTTTTCTTTTCTTCTTGCCTTTTGGTCATTTATATCTTTCTTTATTGCTTTATCTCAAGATATTAACAAAGCACTTTTCCTTATTCGTGTTGTTTTTTCATACGCTTCTTTTATTCCTTCAACATTTTATTTATTCGCTATTTGTATAGGAGAACAATATATTCCAAAGAAAGAATTGAGAAAATTAATTCTTTTTTATATTTTAAGTCTTTGTAATGTTTTTATCTCCTTTTCTCCTAATTTTATTGTTGAAGGTTATATGGGAACCGCGGGAAATATAAAAACAGGACCAATTATAAAATACGGAAAACCTGAAATTTCTGTTTATACAATTAACATTCTATTTATTTTATTTGTAGGTCTTTATCATCTTTATAAAAAGAAAAAGGAAAAATCAGGTATTACTGCTATTGAAATTCATTATGTTTTTATCGCTGTTTTATTTGGTGCAATTTATAATGTTTCCCTTGCCATTTTACCTCTTATATTTACAGAATTTACACTTACAGATAGATTAGGTCCTTTTGCTTCTGTAATAATTTCAGCGATAATAATTTATGGAATAGCAAAATATAAAATAATGGATGTTGTTTTTGTTTATCAAGCAATTTTCCTTTATTTACTTTTATCATTATCCCTTTTTATTATTTATTATCTTTCAATTCATATCCTTAATGGTGCCGCTTCCTTTTTAGGGTTTTCCTTAGGAAACTGGTCAATTATCTTAAGTTGTTTTTTTGTTGCAATGTTTTTTGTTCCAATAAGAGAAAAATTAAGAAGATTTTTGAAAGTAAGAATGTTGAAATATGATATTGAAATTTTAACTCAGAAAATTTTTGAGATATTATTTTCTTTTTCAGGTCCAAAAGAAATCTTTGAGAATTTAATGGATACTCTTTCTTACTATCTTAATGTTCCTAAAGAAATGTTATTTTTATTTAAAGAGAAAAATGATTTTCCATTTGAAGATGAAGACCTTCCAGAAAATGTAAATGTTATATTTGATAAAAATTCTATATTTTTTGATGTATTAAGAAAACCAAAAATACTTATAAGAGAAGAAGAAAAAAGAGTTGAAATGATATACCCAGAGAAAAAGAAAATCGTTGAAGAATTTGAGAAAATTGGTTATGAAGTTGCTGTAGGTATTGAAGAGAAAGAGGAGATTAAAGGAGTTATATTTCTCAAACAAAAATTTGATAAAAGTGTTTTTTCATATAGAGATCAGTTAATTCTTGTAAATCTTGGTTATCAGATTGGGATTGCAATTGAAAATATTAAATTGTATCACCAAATTTCAGAAATTAATACCTATATAAGAAGTTTACTTGATAATTCTCCTTTTGGTGTTATCAGTTTTGATAAAAATGGGAAAATAACGATATTTAATTCACAGATGGAGAGAATTTTTAATAAAAAAGAAGAAGACCCTCTCGGGAGGGATTTTTATGAAGTTTTACCATTTGAAATAATAAATGATTTTAAAAATAAACTTTATGGATTGGATAATACGATAACAGAAAAAGAATTACAACTTAAAATTGATGGGAAAAATGTTATACTTTATACATTGGTTGTTCCTATTTTTGAAAATGGGAAACTTCTTGGAGTTCAAGTTATTTTTTCAGATATAACAAAAGTGAAGCAACTTGAGGAGGAAATAAAAAGAAAAGAAAAACTTGCAGCACTTGGAGTTATGGCAGCAGGTCTTGCTCATGAGATAAAAAATCCACTAACTGCTTTAAAAACATTTGCTCAACTTTTGCCAACAAGATTTAATGACCCTGAATTTAGAAAAGTTTATTCAAAACTTATTTATGATGAAATAAATAGAATTAATAACCTTGTAGAGCAAATTTTACTTTTTTCAAGGCCTCAGATACAAAAACTTGAAGAGGTTAATATTGTAGATATTATAAAATCAACTATTAATCTTGTTTCTTATCAGTTTATAGATAAAAAAGTGGAAATTAAAACAGATTTACCTGAAAAAGATGTTATAATAATCGGTGATAGAGAAAAGTTGAAACAGGTATTTATAAATTTATTAGTTAATAGTTTTGAGGCAATTAATAGGAATTATGGGAAAATTGAAGTGAAATTGAAAGAGGATGAAGAAAAAATAGAGGTTTTGATAATTGATAATGGGTGTGGTATTAAAAAGGAGATTATGAGTAAAATTTTTGATCCATTTTTTACAACAAAAAATAAAGGAACAGGGTTGGGACTTTCAATTGTTTTAAGTATAGTTGAAGAACATAAAGGGAAGATAAGGGTTGAAAGTGAAGAGGGTGAATGGACAAAGGTTTTTGTTGAATTACCTAAAAAGGGTTTTTAAATGAAATATTTAATGGTAATAACTGATGATGATGGGATTATTTATACAATAAAGATTATTTTAAAAGATTATTTTATTGAAAAGATTAATCCCAAAGAAGCGATTATTAAGATAAGGGAAAGGAAACCATTTTTAGTAATTATTGATACTTTTTTACCTGAAATAGATGTATGTGAACTGATAGATAAAATAATTGAAGAAAATAAAGAAATACTTATTGTTCCATTAATATCATTTTATGACAAAACAGCAAGAGAAATACTACAAAAAGATATATTTTATGTGATTGAAAAACAGTTTCTTTATGAAAAAATTAGACATGTTATAGAAAGGGCAGAAAAATGGATGAATTTTATTTATAAAAATGAAAAAATAATAAAGCAAAAAGAAGGAGAATTTGTAATAGAAAAGGAAGATAAAAAAAATAATTTTTTCCAAAATATTTTTCAAGAGATTGCAGAAAATTTTTCAGATATCAATAAAATTTGTTATGAAATTTTAAAAGTTTTAAGAAAATTTTTTCATTTTGGTTCAATGGCTATATTATTAAATGAAAAAGGAATTTTTAAAGTTTATGCTTCTTTTGGATTAGATGAAAATATCTTAAAAGAAATAAAAATTGATTTTGAGAGTCCTGTTATAAAATGGTTCCTGAAAGAGAATAAAATTTTAAATTTAAAAGAAAAAAATGTTGAATTTGAATTGAGAAATTTTGTCTCTATATTTAATTCGTCAATTATAATTCCCTTAAAAACATTCTCAGGTAAATTTATTGGCTTGATTATGATTGGTGAAAAAGTTATAAATGATGAAATTAAAGATGAAGAAATTTCAACACTTTCTCTTCTTTCTGATTATCTTGCAATTGTTTTTGATAATTTCTTTCTTTATAATGAAATAAAATGGCAAAAGGAATATCAGGAAACCATTTTTAAGAATTTATCAGCAGGAATTATAGGAGTTGATAAGGAAGGGAGAATAAATATTTTAAATGAATATGGAGAAAAAATATTGAAAGTTAAATATAATGATGTAAAAGGAGAAAAAATAGAAAAAGTAGGTTCACAGTTTGCGGATTTTATTAGAAGAGCCATTATTTTTGGTGAAACAGTTTCAAGAAAAGAATTTGAGTTTATTCCAACAAAAGCAATTCTTGGTATAAGCACAAATGTTATTAAAAATGAAAAGGGAGATATTATAGGTGCTGTTGGAATTTTTCAGGATTTAACATATATAAAAGAAATAGAAAAAAAAGAAAAGGAAATAGAAAGAGATAAATACTGGGGAAATATTGCATCAAAATTATCTCATGAACTTAAAAATCCCCTTGTTGCAATAAATACATTTGCACAAATGCTCCCTAAAATGTATGAAGATGAAGAATTTAGAACAAAATTTTCCAATATTGTCTTTCAAGAAATTAAAAAGATTAACGAAATTATTGATAGAATTAATAAAATTGCCGATACGATAGAGTTGAAAAAAGATTTTGTAGACCTTAATGAATTTTTAAATAAAATTTTAAAAGAGAAAGAAATTTTTAAAAAATATGAAATAGCTCCTAAAGTGAATGTAGAAATTGATTTTGTAAGGATGCGAGAGGCAATTAATTATATTTTTGAATTTGTTAAAGAAGATATTTTGGGAAATGGGAATGTTTATTTAGATATAGTTAAGAAAGAAGATTTTGTAAATATAATTATAAGTGAAAATGGTAAAAATATAAGAATTGAAAAAAAAGAGGATATTTTTATGCCATTTAATCCTAATTTAAGAACACCATTTTCAATCGGACTTATTCTTGCAAAAAAAATCATTGAATCTCATAATGGTAAAATTGAATTTGAAATTACGCCAGAAGAAAAGATGTTTATTATAAGTTTACCATTAAAATGAACAAAATACTTGTTGTTGATGACGAAATTGGAGTAAGGGAATCTTTGAGGTTTGCTCTTAAAGATAAATATAAAGTTATTCTTGCTGGTTCTGGAAAAGAATGTATTTCTCAACTTGAAAAAGAAAATCCAGATTTAATAATACTTGACATTATTCTTCCTGATATTGATGGTATAACACTTTTAAAAGAAATAAGAAGAAAATATCAAGAAATACCTGTTATCATGCTAACTGCTGTTTCACAGGTAAAAACAGCTGTTGAAGCAATGAAGTCAGGAGCAGTTGATTATATTACAAAACCATTTGATGTAGAAGAAATTATACTTATAATTGAAAAAATTCTAAAAACAAAAAATTTGCTTTCATATATAGAAATTTTAAAAGAAGAAATAAACAAAGAATATCCAGTAGAAAAAATTATTTATGTAAGTGAGATAATGAAAAAAATAATTGAAATTGCAAAAAAGGTTGCATTTTCTGATTCGCCTGTTTTGATAACTGGGCCTACAGGTGTTGGAAAAGAGTTAATTGCAAGATATATTCATGAGAAAAGTCCGAGAAAAGAACTGCCATTTGTTCCAATTCACTGTGCTGCAATCCCAGAAACATTATTTGAGAGTGAATTATTTGGTTATGAAAAAGGTGCCTTTACAAATGCATTTAAAAGTAAAAAAGGGAAAATTGAAATAGCAGGTTCAGGAACAATTTTTCTTGATGAAATTGGTGAAATCCCTTTAAATATACAAGTTAAACTTTTGAGATTTATTGAGGAAAAGAAATTTTCACGTCTTGGAAGTAATGAAATAATAGAGAGTGATGCAAGAATAATTTCAGCAACTTCAAAAAATATTGAAGAAGAAGTTAAAAAAGGGAATTTTAGAGAAGACCTTTATTATAGATTAAGTGTTGTTCCTATAAAAATACCTTCATTGAAAGAAAGGAAAGATGATATTATTCCTTTGTTGGAATATTATATTGATTTTTACAGTAAAAAATATCGCACAAAAATAAAGAAAATTTCTGAAAAAGCAAAAGAAGTGTTTCTTAATTATGAATGGCCTGGTAATATTAGAGAACTAAAAAATGTTATTGAAAGAATTTTTGTTTTAAATCCTCAAAGTGATATAATAAATATAGAGGATTTACCAGAGGAATTTAAGACAAAAAAGAAAGAATTTATTTCTTTAAAGGATGAAGTTGAAAATTTTGAAAAAAATTTGATTAAAAAAGCACTTGAAGAGAATAATTATAATCAAACAAAAACAGCTGAGTTTTTAAGAACAACAAGAAGAATTTTAAGATATAAAATTGAAAAATATGGACTTTTGAAAAATGGAAAAAATTTTAATAATTGATGATGAAATAGAAATTGTAAATCTTGTCAAAGATATTCTATATTCATTTGGATATGAAATTGATTATTCTCCAACAGGAAAAGAAGGACTTGAAAAGATAAAGAAGAGTGAATTTAGTATAGTTCTTCTTGATCTCTTTCTTTCAGATATAGATGGGTTTGAAGTTTTAAAAAAAATTAAGGAAGTAAAAGAAAATTTACCTGTTATTATTTTTACTGGATTTGGTACAACTGAAAATATAGTAAAAGCGATTAAACTTGGAGCAGATGATTTTATTGAAAAGCCCTTTAATATTGAAAGATTTGTTGATATTATTCAGAAAGTTATAAAAATTAGAAAACTTGAAAAAGAAATATCAAAACTAAAACTGGTTGAATCACTTCTTGAACTTAACAGAACAATAGTTTCACTTTCTTCATTAGATATAATGCTTGAAAAAATAATACAGATTTCAGAAAATCTTTTTACTCCCAAAAGAATAGGTATATATCTTATTGATGAATATGGAAGGAATTTTGTTTTAAGGAAACAGAGGATTGAAGACATTAAATTTAAAGTAAGAACTGTTTATGATAATTCAGAATTTTTAGATTTTTTTAAAGAAAGTAATATTAATTTTTTAGATGAAAAAACATTTTTTGAAGTTTTGCTTGCAATAAAAGGCAAAGAAAGAAATATTGGAATTTTGAGTCTATTTTTTGAGAAAAATCGGATTTTAAAGGAAGAAGAGTTAAAATTTCTTGAATCATTTTCAATTCAAATTGGGATTGGAATTGAAAATGCAATGTTATTTGAGGAAGTCCAAAATTCTTATGTCAATGCAATAAAATCCCTAATTAATACTCTTGAAGCAAGGGATAAATACACAAAAGGTCATTCAGAAGAAGTTGTATATTATTCAATTTTAATAGGTAAAAGACTTGGATTTAATGATGAACAAATTAAAATTTTAGAAAACGCTGCTTATTTGCATGATCTTGGTAAAGTTGGTATTAAAGATCAAATTCTTTTGAAACCTGGAAGATTAAAAGAAGATGAATTTGAAATTATAAAAAAACATCCTCTTATAACATTTAAAATTATTGAACCATTAAAGTTAAAGAGAGAGGAAATAGAAGCATGCCTTTTTCATCATGAAAAAATTGATGGTTCTGGATATCCTTATGGACTTAATGGGGAAAAAATTCCTATTTATGCTAAAATAATTGCTGTTGCCGATGCTTACAGTGCTATGACATCTGAAAGGCCTTACAGAGAGAAAATGAGTAAAGAAGAAGCAATACAAGAATTAATGAGATATTCTGGAATACATTTTGACCCAGATATAGTTAATATTTTTATTGAAATATTAAATTCAGAGGAGGTTAAAAATGATAAAGGAAATTGAAGTAGGTAAAGTAATTCATTTTTATACAAAAATAAAAGTTGCTGCTATTAAAATTTTAAATAATGAATTGAGAGTTGGTGATAAAATTCATATCAAAGGGCATACAACTGATTTTAATCAGGTTGTTGAATCTATGCAGAAAGAACATCAACAAATAGAAGTTGCTCTGCCTGGTGAAGAAATAGGAATAAAAGTTTCAGATTATGTTAGAGAAGGGGATATAGTTTATAAAGTAATAGAAGAATAAAAATAGGAGATAAAAATGGTTAAGTTTTTAAATTTCTTCTCAAGTGATCTCGGAATTGATCTTGGAACTGCAAATACTTGTGTTTATGTTAGAGGTAAAGGTGTAGTTCTTATGGAGCCATCAATAGTTGCTATAAATATTGAAACAAAAAAAATTGTTGCAGTTGGTGAAGAGGCAAAAAGAATGCTTGGAAAAACACCTTCAAATATTATAGCAATGAAACCAATGAAAGACGGAGTAATTGCAGATTTTGAAGCATGTGAATCAATGTTAAGATATTTTATAGCAAAAGTTAAAACACAAAAACATAGATTTGTTTTACCTCCAAGAATTGTTATTGCAGTTCCTTCTGGAATTACAAATGTTGAAAGGCGAGCTGTTAAGGAGACAGCACTAAAAGCAGGTGCAAGAATGGTAAAATTAGTGGAAGAACCAATGGCAGCAGCAATTGGAGTTGGGCTTCCTGTGGAGGAGCCTTGTGGAAGTTTTATTCTTGATATAGGTGGAGGGACCACAGAAATGGCTGTAATTTCTCTTGGAGGTATTGTTCTAACAAAAAGTTTGAGGGTTGCTGGTAATGAATTTGATGAGGCAATTATTGAATATTTAAAAAAGAAATACAATCTTTTAATAGGTGAAAGAACAGCAGAAGAAATAAAAATCAATATTGGTTCTGCATATCCTCTTGAAGAAGAATTATATATGGACGTTCATGGAAGGAGTTTAGTTGAAGGATTACCGAAAGTTGTTAGAATAAATTCTGCTGAAATAAGAGAAGCATTAAAAGATACATTAAATATAATTGTCAATGCAGTAAGAGATATTCTTGAAGAGACCCCTCCTGAATTATCAAGTGATTTAATAAAGAACGGGCTTGTTATTACAGGAGGAGGTGCTCTTTTAAGAGGAATAGATAAACTTATATCAAGTGAAACTAAACTTCCTGTAAAAATAGCAGAAGACCCTTTAACTGCAGTTGTTAGAGGCACAGGCATTATGCTTGAGGAAGAAAAATATTTTAAACAAATCCCTCAGGAATAGAAATGTTATGGCGTTTTAGGAAAGAGTTAATTTTTTTAATTTTATTATTTTTTTCTTTTATAATTGAGAAACGCACTTTAAATATTAGAAAAAATAAATCACTACCACAAATTAAAAACCAGTATTTTTTTAACTATGATGAAATTATTGAGGAAAACAAAAGGTTAAGAGAAATACTAAATTTAAAAGAAAAAAAAATAATATCAAAATTTAATGTTGCAGAAGTTATTGGTATATCTCCCTATATTTTCCCAGGCGAAATAATAATTAATAAGGGGATAAAAGATGGAATAAAAAAAAATATGATAGCAGTTACGAAAGATTTGTTTCTTATTGGTAAAGTTGAAGAAATTATGGATAACTATTCCAAAATCATTTCAATTTTTAATAAAAAAACAAGAATTAGTGTAATAGTTAGTTCAACAAAAGAAATTGGAATAATTGAAGGTGGTTATGCTCCTTTTGTTTTGTTAAAATATATACCATATGATAGTAAAATTAAAATAGGAGATGATATTTATACCTCTGGCTTTAGTGAATATTATTTCTATGGAATTAAAATAGGAAAAGTATATAAAATTGAGAGAAATAGAGATTCTCTTTTTCTTAAAATATGGGTTAAACCATATGTATCATCTTTGGGTTTTAAGGAGGTAATAATCTGTGAATAGGAAAATTTTTATTTTTTTAGAAGAAATTTTGGTGGTATCAATTTTTCAGTATATCCTTTACAATTTTTTAAATTTTAAGATAATTCCCTCCTTTTTTTTAATCTATCTTTTGTTACTCTCCTTTGAAGGTTATACAGAACTGTCTTTATTTTTAAGTTTTTTCTTAGGTATTCTTAATGATTTTTTTTCAAAAGGGGTTTTAGGGATTTCTTCTATAAGATATCTTTTAATTGTTTATTTTTCCTCATTTTTTGTGGTAAAATCAATTAAAGAAAAAAGTATTTTTATATTTATTTTTAGTTTTTTATATTTTGTTTTCTCTAATTTAGAAAAAAAAGTAGAATTTATTTGGAGTGGTAAAATTTTATTAAAATATGCAATTTTGTTTTCATTTTATAACTTTTTGATAACAATTATTATCGCAACATTTGCAAAAGAGATTAAAAAAAGATGGGAAGAGAAATATTTTTAAGGAAATTTGTAATTTTTTTCATTTATGTAATTATATTGAGATGCTTTTACCTTCAAATTATCAAGTATCCATATTATTATCAACTATCTATTAAAAACTGCATAAGAACTATAGAGACAGGTATACCAAGAGGGATTATTTATGATAGAAATGGAAGGGTTCTTGCAAAAGATGCTCCTTCTGCAAATCTTGTTTTTGTTCCCTATGATTTAAAAAATATTGAAAAAGTTGTAGAAATTCTTTCAAGCATTTGTGACCTTGATAAAGAATATTTAATTAAAAAATTAACCAAAAAATATATTAATCCTTTTGATAGAATTATTTTAAAAAGAGATTTAAGCAGTAAGGAAATCTCATTGATTGAAGAAAATTTAAATGATTTACCCGGTGTGTTTGTTCAAGAAAGTATAAAAAGGGTATATCTATTTGGGGAAAAAACCGCACATTTACTCGGCTATCTTGGCGAGATTACACAATCACAACTTGAAAAATTGAAAGATAAAGGGTATCAAATGGGAGATTTTATAGGTCAGGATGGAATTGAAAAACAATATGATGAGTATTTAAGAGGTATTCCAGGAGGTATCCAAGTTGAAGTAGATGCTTTAGGACATCAGAGAAGAATACTTGGGAAGAAAGAAGGGATTCCAGGTAATGATATATTTTTAACAATAGATGCCACAATTCAGGAAATTGCCTATGAAGAACTCGGTGATAGGAAAGGTTGTGTTGCAATTATGGATCCAAGAAATGGAGAAGTACTTGCCTTAGTAAGTAACCCTTCTTTTGATCCAGAGAATATTGTTTTATATCTTAAAGAGAAAAAACATCTTGAGAAACCATTTTTTAATAGAGTTATAAAAGGTGCGTATCCTCCTGGTTCAATTTTTAAAATAATAACTGAAATCGCTGCTTTAGAAACTGGTGTAATTAAAGAATATGATAGAATAGAGTGTACTGGTGCCATGGAAATAGGAGATAGAATTTTTCACTGTTGGAAAGAAGAGGGGCATGGATGGGTTGATATTAACTTTGCTTTACCATTTTCATGTAATATATTTTTTGGAACTATTGGAGTAAAAGTTGGGGTTTCAAAATTAATTGAATATGCTAAAAAATTTGAACTTGGGAAACCTACAGGAATAGATTTACCAGGAGAAGTATCTGGGGTTATTCCAGAACCTACAAAAGCAGACCCATTAAATCTTTCAATTGGACAGGGTCCAATTACAACAACTCCAATCCAACTTTTGTCTTTAATTTCAATAATAGCCAATGGTGGTAATATTTGGCAACCATTTATACTAAAAAAAATAATTTCAGCAAAGGGAGAAGTGTTAAAAGAATTACTACCAAATCTTAAAAAAACTGTTTATATTGATGAAGAAGCACTTGAAATATTAAGAAAGGGACTTAAGAATGTTGTTGAATTTGGGACAGGAACAAGGGCGAAGGTTGAAGGGTTTGAAATCGCTGGTAAAACTGGAACTGCCCAAAGGGCAGCAACACAACTTGAATTACCAACCTATGGTGCTTTTGTTTGTTATGCACCATTTGACAGACCTAAAATTGCTGTTGTTGTTTTTCTTGATTATGGTTCTTCGCCGCAGGCAGCAGAAATAGCAGGAAGAATATTAAAAAGAATTTTTATTCCAGAAAAAATAGAGGATGAAAATGAAACAGAAACTGAAATATTTTATGAGCAGATTTAAAGAAAGAGACATTATTTTTATTAGTTATATTTTAATATTTTTTGGACTCATTATTCTTTTCAGTGCTTCAAAAGGAGTTATAACAAAGGAAAGTTTTTTTATAAAACAAATTTTATGGGTTTTAATAGGAACGATTTTTGTTTATATTTTTAGAAATGGGGATTATAGAAGTTTAGAAAAATGGTCTTATTTATTTTATTTCATTACCATTTTTTTACTTATAATTGTACTTTTTAAAGGTGAAGGAAGAGCTTCAAGATGGATAGGACTTGGGTGGTTTTATTTTCAGCCATCTGAATTTGCAAAACTTGTTATTATTCTCGCTTTATCCTCTTTCCTTTCAAATAAAAATATAAGAAGATTTCCTATTTTATTTATAAGTTTAATAATAGTTGGAATACCATTTTTGCTTGTATTTAAACAACCAAATCTTGGAACAGCAATTATTTTTATTTTTATCTTTTTAGGGATAAGTTATATTGCAGGAATAACAAGGGCACAATTAATATCACTTTTTTTATTTGCAATTTTTGTTTCCCCTTTAATTTGGACAGTGATGAAAGATTATCAGAAAGAAAGAATTTTAGTTTTTTTAAATCCAATGAGAGATCCTCTTGGAAAAGGTTATAATATATTGCAATCTAAAATTACAATAGGTTCAGGTGGATTAATTGGTAAAGGTTTTATGAAAGGGACTCAGACAAAACTCGCTTTTTTACCAGAATATCATACTGACTTTATTTTCTGTTTGATTGCAGAAGAATTTGGTTTTATAGGAGTTGTAATTTTCATTCTTCTTTATTTTTACTTTTTAGATAAAATTCTTGAGATTATCAGTATTTCAAAAACAGAATTTGGAAAGTATGTTGCTTGTGGAATTTTTGTAATGTTTGCAGGCCACTTTCTTATAAATCTTGGAATGACATTGGGCATTTTCCCTATAGTTGGTATTCCACTTCCATTTATAAGTTATGGTGGTTCATCTTTAATTGTTTCTCTTTTATGTGTAATAATTCTTTCAAGTATTGAAAAATATTCAACATTATTTTAGTCATGGAAAAGAAAATAGAGAAAATTCTTCCTTTCGTTGAAAATCCTGCAAGATACATTGGGAATGAAATAAATATAGTGATAAAAAGAAAGAGCCAAATAAAATTTGCAATTGGTTTTCCTGACATATATGAAGTTGGTATGTCATCTCTTGGAATAAGAATTCTGTATGGAATTTTAAATAAAAGGGATGACTGTTTCTGCGAGAGATTTTTTTCGCCTTGGGTTGATTTGGAAGAATTTATGAAAAAGGAAAAAATTCCTTTATTTAGTTTAGAAACTAAAAGCCCTTTACATTCATTTGATATAATTGGAGTTAGTTTGTCCTCTGAACTTAATTATACAAATTTTTTAAACATCTTATATCTTTCAAATATTCCATTGTTTTCTGAAGAAAGAAAGGATTTTCATCCAATTGTAATTGTTGGTGGTAATTCAACATTTAATCCTCTACCCCTTTTGCCATTTGTTGATGCTTTTGTTATTGGAGAAGGAGAAGATGTTATAAATGAAATAGTAGATACAATAAGAGAAAATAAAGGAAGCAGGTATAAAATACTTGAAAATTTAAATAAAATTGAATCTGTTTTTGTCCCATTGTTAAAAAAAGAGAGGGTTAAAAAGGCATTTGTTAAAAATTTTAACGAATCATATTTTCCCGTAAATTATATTGTACCTTTAACAAATATAATTCATGATAGAATTTCAATAGAAATAATGAGGGGGTGTGGACAAAACTGTAAATTTTGTCAGGCAGGAAGTTGTTGGAAACCCGTGAGAATAAAAAAAGTTGATAAAATTGTTGAACTTGCCCAAAAAGCATACCAAAATACAGGTTATGAAGAAATATCTCTTCTTTCCTTTTCTGCGGGAGACCATCCTGAAATAGAAAAAATTGTTATGAAACTTGTTGATGAATTTAAAGATAAGAAAGTATCTATTTCTTTTCCATCTTTAAGAATAGATACATTTTCATTTCAACTTGCTTTAAAAATAAAAGAAATTAAAAAAACAAATTTAACTTTTGCACCAGAAACAGGAGAGAAATTGAGAAAGGAAATAGGTAAAAATATAAGTGACGAAGAAATATTAAATCTTGCTTTACTGGCGAGAAAAAATAATTACAGGCATATAAAATTATATTTTATGATTGGACTTCCAAATGAGACAGATGAAGATATAAAGGATGTCGTTAAACTTATAAATGAAATCTCAAAAATTATTTTTGTTAAAACTTCATTTAACACTTTTATTCCCAAGCCTCATACTTTTTACCAGAATAAAAGATTTATAACAAAACAAGAGTATGAAGAAAAAAGAAATTATATAATAACAAAATTGAAAAAAAATAAATATGTTAAATTAAATTTTCAGCCATATGAAGTAAGTTGTGTTGAATGTTTTCTTGGTAGAGGGGATGAAAAGTTATCAAAAATTATTCATAATGTGTGGAGAAAAGGAGCAAAATTTGAAAACTGGAGTGAATTTTTTGATTTTAATAAATGGATTGAAAGTTTTAAAGAAGAAGGGATAGATATTAATGAATATTTAAAAGAATCGGATTTCTCCTCAAGATGGAACTTTATTGAAGTTTAAAATATAATAAGATTATACTGAGTTGAACCAAGTCCAATCTTTTCTCCATAAAAAAATTGATGTGAATAGTTTAAATTTGGTTTATTTTTTAGAAACACATCATACCCATTTGATTTATTTATTAAATCAATTGAACATTTATCAATAGCAACTGGGTCATCTGAAATACAAATTCCTATATCTTCAGATAATATTTTACCAGGATTTTTACAACAATCACAATCTTCCGAAATGTTTATCAAAAAATTAACTGCAAAAAATTTGTTTTTATAATGATTTATAATCCCATAAGCATATTCACAAATTCTTTCCTGAAATATTTCAGGAGAAACACTACTCCATGGAATACTTATTGCTCCAAAAGGACAAACATGTATACACCATGCACATCCTTTACATTTTTTATCATCTATATATGCTTTTTTATTTTTAATTGAAATTGCACCAAATAAACATTCTTTTTCACATTTTCCACATCCAGTACATATAGAAAGATTAACCATAGGAGTAACATTTGAATGCATTGTAAATTTACCTTTTCTTGAAGCACATCCCATTCCTATATTTTTAATAGTTCCTCCAACTCCTGCAAGGCTATGACCTTTGAAATGGGTTAATACAATCATACCTGTAAATTCTTTGTATTCTTTTGCAAAATATAAATTTGTGAAATGTTTTCCATTTATTTTAATCTCAAACTCATAATCTCCATTAAACCCTCCTGCAATTAATATTGGTATATTGAGTTTCCAAAATTCATTTTTATAAGCAACTTCAAGGTGAGAAAAAGTATCGTCTCTTTCTCCTCTATATAAAACATTTGTATCAGTTAAAAAAATTGACACACCTTTACTTTTTAGTTTATTTACTATTGGTTTTATATATTCAGGAGGGATTTGATTTTTATGAGATGTATTCCCAAAGTGTATTTTTAAACCTACAATATCCTTTTCTTTAAAATTATCAAATAATTTAATTTCATCAATAAATTTTTCAAATTCATTTATTTTTTTAATAGGTAGAAAATAAACATTAGTCATTTTTCCTTTTTCTATCTTGTTTTTCTGTTGCTCTTTTTATATATTCTTCATAAGTGACAAGATTAAATTCTTTTTTTATTTTTTCAATTGATAAATTTTTATCAAAAACTTCAATAGTAAAAATTGCTTCATCACCAAACGTTTCTATTTTTACTTTATCCCCATATTTTTCAATTATCTTTTTTATTCTATCTCCTTGATAATCCCAGTGAAAAACAGTTCTATCAATATTTATATCTTCCCAAACCCAGTATGAAAATCTATCTGTCTTTTTAAGCCATCTGCCAGTATTGTCAATTATACCTGATTTTAATGACCATATACTTGCAACTATAAAAGTTTGATATAATAGTGAGATTGCATTTAATATTTTTCCAGCAGGGTAAGCAGAAGAAAAAACAAGTAATTTTGCTCCATTATCTATTTGATATTTCAAATCATAATGCCAGTTTGCATCAAAACATATAAAAGCCCCAATTTTCCCAAATTCTGTTTCTACTGGTCTTTGATTTTTTTCTCCAGGATAAACACCTTTTTCCAGTTCATCTTCAGTAGGATGAATTTTATCGTATTTACCAATAATTTCTCCCTTTCTATTTACAAAAAAACATCTATTATAAATTTTTCCCCTGTCTATATCATAACTTGAACCACATATCCAACAATTTGTTTTTTTTGAAATATCTTTTAAAAAATCTTTTATTTTTACATAATCTTCAATTTTTCTTTTTTTAAATTCTATACCAACATATGCAAAAACTTCAGGCAAAACAACAAAATCAGGTTTTATATTTTTTGCCTCTTTTAAGATATTTTCAATATAGTTTAGATTATCCTCTATTTTTTCTGCTTTTCTATATTCATAAGCCATAGATATAGCAACTACTCTCATTTTTCCTTCCTTTTACCAGTAAATATATTTTGTAAAAATATTTCTTTCAACAGGAGTAAGTTCTTCTATATTAGGGATTATATATCTATCCTCAAAAACATCTATCAAAATTTTACCTTTTTCTTTATAATCAATAGCACTACTTCTCTGCCACCTTAAATAAAATTGTCTTTTCCCTTTATCAGTTTCTACATCAAAAAGAAGGAATCCAAATTTCCACTTAATGTCAATAATCTTTTTGATTATATAACCAAAATAATGTTTATTCAATATTTCAAGAATTAAAATTCTTTCATCTTCAGGAAAATCAAGGATATCCTTAATTATACCTATCTCCTCAATTTCACCTGTCGGAGTTTGATAAAATAATGAAATAAATTTAGTTGGTTCTTTAATTGGAAAACATGAAACTGCAAAAACACCTTTATAACTCATTCCGTTTTTTAAAAAAACGTTTAAAGTATCAAATTCACCTTCCTCAATTTTTGTATTTTCTGGAGTAAGATATTCAATTTTATTATTCATTTTATTAACACCTCTTCAACACTTGCAAGTTGTGATTGCATAATTATAAGGTTATAATAAATACCTCTTTTTTCCATCAATTCCTTATGAGAACCAGATTCAACAATTCTTCCATTATCAATTACAAAAATTTTATCTACATCTTTCAAAGTTGATAATCTATGTGCAATAATTATTGTTGTTCTTCCTTTCCACAAAGTTTGTAAAGCATCTTGAATTTTTTTCTCTGATTCTGTATCAACAGAAGAGGTTGCTTCATCAAGTATTAAAATAGATGGATTACATAAGACAGCCCTTGCTATTGTTATTCTTTGTTTTTCTCCTCCTGATAGACCAGCCCCTTTTTCTCCAAGAAGAGTATCATAACCATTTGGCATTTTCATAATAAATTCATGAGCATTTGCAATTTTTGCTGCTTTTATTATTTCTTCTATTTCTGCATCTGGTTTTCCATATGATATATTTTCTGCAATGGTTCCTCTAAATAAGAATGGCTCCTGTAAAACAAGACCAATATGTTTTCTCAATTCATAAGAAGGAATATCTTTTATATTAATCCCATCTATTAAAATTTCTCCTTTTTGTGGTTCATAAAATTTACACAAAAGATTTACAAGAGTCGTTTTACCACTACCACTTTTTCCAACAATTCCAATTACTTGTCCTTCTTCTATTTTAAAACTTACATCCTTTATAACAGGTTGATAAGGGTCATATCCAAATGTTACATTTTTAAATTCTATATTTCCTTTTATTTTTGGTAATTTTACATATACTTTTGGTTCTTTCACCTGTGGTTCTGTATCAAGGATTTCAAAAATTCTATGACTGGCTGAAGTAAAATTACTCATCCATGTTGATAAAAGTGCAAGGTTTGTTAAAGGAGTGTAAAACATCCCTATATAACTTAAAAAAGCCATAAGTTCTCCAAGAGTAAGTTTCCCTTCAAGAACATTTTTGCCACCAATATACCATACAATTAAGCCACCCAAACTGAAAATGAAAGCCATTAATGGGTTAAAAACAGATAAATTTAAATTTACCACTCTCACACTATTTTTTAATTTATCCGCATAAAAAGAAAATCTTTTAAATTCTTTTTCTTCCTGTGAGAATGCTTTAACTGTTTTTATTCCAGAAAGGACATTATTTAAAAAAGTTGAGAGTTTTGCTTGACTATCCCATACCTTAAAATATTTAGGATAAACACTTCTCCAAAATATTAAAGTTCCTATGAGTACAAATGGTATTGGTATCATAACATATATGGCAAGTATCCAGTTTATTGAAAAAAGCATTATTCCAATTCCTATTATCATAAAAATATTAAGCAAAAATCCTTGTCCTGCTTGAGTGACAAATCCATGAAATGCTTCAACATCTGATGAAAATCGTGTCATGATTGTTCCAACTGAATTTATATCATAATAGTTTAAAGAGAGTTCTTCTAACTTTTTAAATAATTTTTTTCTTAAACTATTTGTTATTAATGTTCCAACTGAAGTAGAAATGGTTCCTACAAGCATATTTATTTGTGCCCTTAAAAATTCGGCACAAATCAAAATTATAACGAGATATGGAAGCCATTCAACATGCCTTTTTGTAGTTAAAACTTCATCAACAAGTATTTTTGTTATCCTTGGGGGAACCAAACTTAATCCCACACCTATAATCATAAGGAAAAATATTACAAAAATCCACCCAACATGTTCTGAAATTAAAGAATAAACTCTTTTAAAAATTGTCCCTTTTTTTAAGCAATTTGGGCACTGTGATTCTTCTGACTGTAAAGGAAAACCACATTTTTCACATAAAAGAGGATGTGGTTTATTTAAAATTTCATTTGAAACAGGAAGGTCATTTTTTAAATTATTCAATTGTGTAATTAAACGGGAAAATTTATATCTATTTGAGTTTGTAAATCTAACAATATCTACATAATATCCACCAATTTTAATCTGAAGAAAAGCACTTCCAACTGTTTGCCTTAAATTAAATCCTTCTATTCTTTTTAAATCAAAAGATACCTTTTCTTGAAAACCTTTTTCAGGAATAACATGTAATTTTTCAGAAGTTACTAAAATTTTTATTTTTGCGGGATGTCCAAACAAATCTAAGTCAGCTTCTGTTTCAAGTTTAATATCTTCCTTCCTCATTTTTAAATTAGAACCATTTACTCAATCTCTTCCAACATAATATAGATAAAGTAAGTCACCAGCAATAATATTTAAGACGATGCTTCCTTCTCCATCCTCAATTATTCTTTCAAGGTCTTCTTCTGTGACTTCAGGAAAACTCTCTAAAATCTCATCACCTGTCATTTTTCCAAGATAATCACCTTCAACATCATCTGATTTATAATAAATTACTTCAAAAATTTCATCATTCACCATATTTTACCCTTTTAATAAATATTATAAAGAAGATTTTGAATTTTTACAAATTTTGAAATTAGTGATTTTATGAAATATAATAATTTTGTTAAAAATGGTTCCATATATTTTTATTCTAAAAGGCATAAATGGTATTTTTATACAGTCAATTATTTTAAGAGAAGTATTTTCAAATTTTTTTGGGAATGAATTATCATTTAATTTTGTTATAAGTTTTTGGCTTTTTGGTGGAACAATAGGAAGTTACATTTCAAGAAATTTTAAAAATTATTCAAAAAATTATGTCATTTTTACAGTTTTAGAAATATTATTTCTAATCACTTCTTTAATTTTTTTAAGAATTTTTTCAAATATCCAAAAATACTATATTTCAAATTTAAGATTTTTTAGCATTTCTTTTTTAATTTCTACCTTAACTGGCTTTTTTGAAGGAGTAAGAATAATTCTTCTTTCATTTCTTTACCAAAAGGAAAAAAATTCTGGTAAGATATATGGATTTGAAGGGACTGGGTTTTTAATAGGTGGTTTCCTTTTTTATCTATTTTTAAATTTTGAGTTAGATATCTTTTCTCTTATATTTATATCTTCAATAATTAATTTTTTAACGGTCTTTTATTTCAAAAGAACAAAACTTTTTTTATTCATTTTTTTAATTCTTTTTTTAATTTTACCATTTTCAAAAAAAATTGATTTTAAAACAAACTCATTGAAATATAGAGATTACCAATTGCTTGAAACTAAAGAAACAATTTACAACAAATTTATTATTTTAAAAAGAGAAAATCAATATATTCTCATTACCAATGGTTTTCAAGAATTTTCAATCCAACCAGATTATTTCTCATTAAAAAATATTTCTTTTTTTTCTTTATGTTATTGTCAAAAAACAGAAAATATTGGTGTATATGGAAATTGGGAAATAGTAGAAGAAATGGAAAAATATAGAATTGGGAGGATATATTACTTTGAAATTGATAAAACAAAACAAAAAATTATTGAAAATTATTTTATGCGAAAGCCATATAAAAACATTATTTTTGTTAATGAGGATGTAGGTAAATTCTTTGATGAAAATAAAATTAATTTTGATGCTTTTATAATAACAGATTCTCTTCCAATGAGTTTAAAGGAAAACTATATTTTAACTGAGGAATTTTTTAAAAAAATATCAAAATTTATCAAAAACCTTATTATTGTTTTACCAGGAAGTTATGATTATATAGGTAAACAGTTAGCACAGATACATTCCTCTATATATATGACAGGCAAAAAATATTTCAAAAATGATGTTATTGTTTTTACATATCCAATGATGTTTATTTTTTCAAATGAAAAATTGATTTTAAATAAAGAGATGATTATTGACAAAGAATTTTTTAACGAAGATTATTTAAAATTTACACTTGATAAGAATAAAAGGAATAGTTATATTGAGAGAATTTTAAATGAGACTGCGGAAAAAAATAATATTTCAACTCAATTCTGTTTATATTCATCTATCTCATATTATTTTTCCCAAACATCTCAAAAAGCAGGTGAAATTTTGAATGGTTTATTTTTAAAAATTTTCAAAATAAAAAGATTTACCCTTTTTATTTTTTTAATTTTATTTTTTGTCCTTTTTTTCCCTCCTTCAGATAAATCAATTATATTTACAAATGGTTTTTCATGTTTAACTTTTGAAACAATTTTTCTTTTTCTTTTTCAGATAAATTATGGTTTTATATATGGATTTATAAGTAAAATAATTGGAATTTTTATGGCTGGAATTTCTTTTGGAAGTTTATTATCATCTTTTAAAAACCATACACGAAAAATACTTATTTATTCAGAAATTTTTCATTTTATTTTTTATCTTTCTGCTTATTTTTCTCTTATTAATAATAAATTTCCCCTTATTCTTATTTTTGTTTCAGGATTTTTAACTGGTTGGGAATTTGGTATAATATCATTTTTATTTAAAAAAGAAAATCTTATTGATATTACAGGAAAACTTTATTCTATTGATTTAATGGGTGCACTTTTTTCTTCACTTTTCCTTCCCCTTTTTTTCATTCCAGGTTTTGGAATCTATAATATACTTCTTCTTATTCCTATTTTGAAATTTTCAAATTTTTTAAATCTTTTTAAATAAATTAGATTTCACATTTCTTTAATAATTCTTCCCATCTTCTATCAACTTCTTTTTGTATTTCTTCAAGAAGTGAGGAATTTTCTGGTAAAAGCAAATGTCTGAATCTGCCTTGAAGTTTAAACCATTCACTTACTGGTTTTTTCTCTTTTGGTTTGTATGTTAATCTGTATTTTCCTTCAATTACTTCATATAAAGGCCAAATACATGTTTCAACAGCAATTCTAGATATTTCCATTGTTAACTCTGGTTCATGAGGCCAGCCAAGACGGCAGGGTGATAAAACATCTATGAATTTAAAACCATCAATCTTTATCGCCTTTTCCACTTTACTTACAAGGTCATTCCATCTCCCTGGTATTGCAGTTGCAACATATGGTATTCCATGAGCAACCATAATCTCTGGAAGATTTTTTTTCATTTGCAATTTTCCTGGAATAACCTTACCTACTGGAGATGTTGTTGTGTAGGCATATTTAGGAGTTGCTCCTGAGCGTTGGATTCCAGTATTCATATATGCTTCATTATTATAGCAAATAAATAAAACATTATGTCCTCTTTCTGCTGCACCACTTAATGCTTGAAATCCAATATCATATGTTCCTCCGTCTCCTCCAAAGGCAACAAAAACAATATCTTTATCAATTTTTCCCTTTCTCTTAAATACTTTATATGCTGCCTCTACTCCACTTATTGTTGCTGCAGCGTTTTCAAATGCAGAATGTATCCATGGAATTTTCCATGATGAATATGGAAATATTGTTGATGCAACTTCAACACAGCCAGTTGAACATGTTGCTATTACTGGCTTATCAATTGCAAGTAAAACAAGTCGCATAATAATTCCTGCTCCACAACCAGCACACAATCTATGACCAGAAACAAATCTGCTTTCCCTTTTTGCAAGTTCTTTTATACTCGCCATTTTTCCCTCCTATGTTTTTATTCTCTTACTCCTATATATTTTAAAGTAAATTCTTTTTTCCCAGTTTCATAAATTTTTAAGAGATAACCAAAAACTTCTTCAATATCCTCAATTTTTACATCTCTTCCACCAAGTCCATATACAAAATTAGTTAAAATAGGTCTTTTTTCAATATCATACAGACATGCAGATATTTCTGAATATAAAGGACTTACAAATCCACTCATTCCCTCAACTCTTTCCATTATTCCAATTACATTTAAATTCTTTAATAAATTTCTTATTTCTTCGGAAGGAAAGGGTCTATAAACTCTTATTTTCAAAATTCCGGCTTTAATTCCCTTTTTCCTTAATCTATCAACAACTTCTTTACCAGTTCCTGCTGTTGAACCAATCACAACAATTCCAATATCAGCATCATCCAATTTATAGTTTTCAACAAAACCATAATACCTTCCAAATTTATCACCAAATTCCTTACTTATAAGATGTATAACTTTAAATGCATTTCTCATCGCTTCTGCTTGTTGTCTTTTATGTTCAAAGTAATAATCAGGAAGGTCAAGTGCTCCTATAGTTATTGGTTTATTTTCTATTGCAGATTTTATTAAATTTTCTCTTTCAGGAGGATCTCCAACAAATTCTTTAACTTCCTCATCAGATAAGATTTCAAGAGTTTCAAGACAATGGCTCAATATAAATCCATCTGTCATAACCATGCATGGAAGTAAAACATCAGGATGTTCAGCAATTCTAACTGCCTGAATCAAATTATCATATGTTTCCTGAACATTTTCAGAATAAATCTGTATCCACCCACAATCTCTTGCTCCAAATGTATCTGAATGGTCGCAGTGAATATTTATAGGTGAAGAAAGTGCTCTATTTACAACTGCCATTATAATTGGTAGGCGAAGACCTGAAGCGATATATAACATTTCCCACATATAAGCAAGTCCCTGAGAAGATGTTCCAGTTATTACTCTTGCACCTGAAGCGCTTGCTCCTATACATGCACTCATTGCTGAATGTTCACTTTCAACTGGAATATATTCTGTTTTGACAAGTCCATCAGCAACAAATTGAGCAAATATTTGAACTATTTCTGTTGCAGGTGTAATAGGATATGCAGCAACAACATCTGGATTTATTTGCCTCATTCCTTCTGCAAATGCTTCATTTGCAGTTTTGGCTACTTTTATTCCCATTTTATTCTCCTTTTTTTACTTCTTTTTCAAGGGTTTCAAGATTTATTTTTAAATTGTTAAGAGTATCTATAATATTATCAATTTTATTTTTTGCTTTTTCTACTTCTTCAACTAAATTTTTATATCTCATCACTTCTTTCTCTTTCTTAATAATTTCTTCCTCCATTTTTTTCTTTTCATTTTTAAAGATAATATATTGAATTCCTGAAAAAATCCAGCCGGACAAAAATAGAATTGCGATCAAATAAATTTTTCTTTTCATTTTTCTCCTATTTCATTTCAATTGCATCTTTTGGACATTCATAAGCACATATTCCACAACCTTTGCAATAATCATAATTGAAAGATATAAATTTACCATTTTCTTTATCAATTATTACTGCGTCATCTGGACAACTTATCCAGCAAGTTAAACAATTTATACATTTTTCAGGAATATGAACAGGCATTTTACTTCTCCAGTTTCCAGTTTTAAATTTTAAAGAAGTTCCCCCCTCAAGAATATCTCCTTTTGGTAGTTCTTTCCAACTTAATTTTTTTTCCATTTTATTCTCCTTTTACTTCATTATATGCTCTTTCTATTGCTTTAAGATTACCTTCTATAACTTCTGGCCTATTTCTAAATTTAATTTTTAATTTTTTTTCTGTATCTTTTAAAAGTTCTTCAAGTGTAAGTATTCCTGTAACCTTTATAAGTGCGCCCATCATAGGAGTATTTGGTATGTTTCTTCCAATAGTTTCAATAGCAATTTTTGAAGCATCAACTGTATATACTTTACCAGAAAAACCAATTTTATTTTTAATTTCAACAGGGGATAAAGGTGTATTCACAAGGAGAATTCCATTTTCAGGATTGAGCCCTTCACACACATTGATTTGTTCTATTAAAGTAAAATCAAGAACGACAACAACATCTGGATTTTCAATTCCAGAATGAATCCTTATTGGAGATGAACTTATTCTATTAAAAGAAACAACAGGTGCTCCCATCCTTTCAGGACCATATTCAGGAAATGCCTGAATATATTTACCTGTTGAAAGACATGCATCCCCAAATAATAATGCTGCAGTTTTTGCACCTTGTCCTCCTCTTCCATGCCATCTTATTTCAAACATTTCTTTCATTTTTCACTCCTTTAATTGTCAAAAAAACTAATTTAACTGTTAATATTTCATTTAAAGAAACAAGTAAAATTAAAAAAGTTTTTAATGGAATTATTTTATCATATTTTTGAAAAATTACAACAAAAATATACCATAAAATTAAAAATGGGAAAAACAAACAGATTAAATCGGAAAAGTTTCTTTTTACAAATTTTAAACTCTCTTTCATTCCATCAAAAATTGTTTCATTTTTAACAATTATTATAAAGGGAGCATAAAGTGTTAAAATTAAAAAAAATATAGGAAATGAAGCCCATGAAATTATCAAAAAAAATAGAAAGAAGGAAAAAATAGTATGAGTTTTTATTGAATTTATTAAAAGAGTGATGATTAAATATATTATGGCAATAGAAAATCCAATAAAAATATAGTAGAATAAAATTGAAGGTAAGTAATAGAAACCATCTTTAAAAATTTCTGAAAAATTAAAATATTCATTAAATACAGATTTTTTTATTCCTGAATAAACACAAACTGTAAGATAGATTTCAAATAAAAAAGTAAAGAAATACCAACTTAAAAATTTTTCCAGGAATAAATTTCTTAAAAAAATATAAATGAAGGTAATCATTATAAGTTTTGCCTCTTCCTTTTTTATTTTTAAAATTGTTTTGTAAATTTCTAACATATCTTTCAAATTTAACCTTAATATAAAAATATGTCAAAAACTTGACAAATTTAAAATATAGCGGTATGATTGAAATAAGAGGTAAGAAATGCGACAAAAAAAGGGAAGAAAAATATTGTGGATAGATACTGAAATACAATTAAGATTTGTTATATTCACAATAATTACTCTTGCCATTTCTTGTTGCATCGTTAGTAGTATTACTTTTAATAATATATGGATAGGTTTGTCTGAAAAAATTTTAAAATTTGGTGAAGAAATTGAGAATATATATTCACAGTTTGGAAAAAGATTTATTATTTTAAATTTTACCCTAATAGTTTTACTTGCATTTCTTGCTACTCTTGGAATGGTTATTTTATCCCATAAAGTTGCAGGTCCAGCATATAGAATAAAAAAAATGCTTAAAGAATTACAGGAAGGGAAATACCCTGAGTTTAAATTAAGAAGGGGAGATACACTGACTTCTATAGTAGAAGAACTTGAAAAATTTTCAAATCAATATAAAGATTTAGTAGAAACAGTGACAAATGTTATAGAAATTTGGAAAAATACTGAAGTTAAAGATATAAGTTTAAATATTGCTTTAAAAGAACTTGAAAATAAAATATCTCACATTTCTTTTAAAAAAAAGGAGGTGGAGGATGAAAAAAGGATTTAGTTTAATTGAAATTTTAATACTTTCATTTATTGCTTTGAGTATTTTAATTCTTCTGATAGGGGTTGTGTCAAATTCAAGAGAATTTGGAAGAACAATGGGATGTATTAATAATATGAAAAATATAGCACAGGCAATTGAAAACTACCAGGCAGATTGGAATGACACCCCAATTACTTTATCTTCTTTAATGCCTATGTATATTCAAAATCCAAATATCTTTCATTGTCCAAGTGATAGAGAAAAAGGTGATTGTTATTCAAAATTTTATATAGGGAGATATTTTGCATCTGATGATGCAAAGAAAGTATTTCTTATTTGTCCAAGACATTTTGGGGGTAAAAGAACAGTTGCTGCTTATCTTTCTTATTCTGTTGATATAGGGAAAAATGCAAAGGTTTTATGGTCAGGTATTAAAGCAGAATTTGGTAAAATTTATAATGATGGAAAATTTAATTTTGAAGATGGCACAGAAGTAAATATAACTGGAAAAGTTGGCCTTTTAGGTTCATTTACAAATCAGGATGGTAAAATTTACAGTATAATATATTCTCCAGAAGGTGAAAATACAAACTATAATATTGAACATAAAGGAGATTCTCAATTTGAAGTTATAACACCTGCTGTAATTGCTGGTGTTGAAGGAACAAAGTTTAATGTTTATAATTTATGGGGTAAAAATTCAGAAAATATTCAAGTAGCAAAAACAACAATTAGTGTTGAAGAAGGTATTGTTTCTGTAAGAGAGAGAAATCAGGGAAGGGGAGAAAAAGTTAAGAGTGGAGAAGAAGTTGTTGTTGAGACAATTACATATGAAAGAGAAGAAAAAAATAAAGTTCCGAGAAAACCACCAAAGCAAAAACCAAATATAATAAAGAAGAAAAAAAATATTTCAAGTGAAAACTAATAATAAAGAAAAAATTTATTGTTAATGAAAAGTTTTTTAAAGTTTATTTTTGCATTTCTCATAATTCTTTTAATTTTAATCTTACTCAAAAATAAAAAATTAGAAAAATTTGAACTTATAACTTATGATTGGAGATTAAAAAGTGCAGTCATAAAGAAAGATATTCCTCTTGTAGTAGTTGGAATTACTGGTGATTTTGAAAAAGAAATTGGAGAACCATTTTCCAGAAAATATTATTCAAAAATTTTAAAAATATTAAAAGAAGATGAGGCAGAAATTATTGTTTTTGATATATTCTTTCCAACATTTTCAGAAAAAAATAAGGAAGATTTGGAGTTTCTTAAAAGTATAAAAGAAAATGGAAAAGTAATTCTTCCAGTTTTCTCTCCAGTTAAACTTAGAAAAAGAGAAGGTAAAATTTATATAGTAGATTCAATAAGAGGAAGTGCAGATGAATTTGAAAATTTTGCATTATCTTCTGGACATATAAATACATATCAAGATAAAGACCAGATTATTAGAAAATTTCCTGCTTATATTAAGTATGGAGAAAAAATTTATCCACAACTTGGTATTGAAGTAAAAAGAATTTTGAAAAAAAAGGATGTAACATCTTTAGAAAATGAATTACCCTTGGATAATGAAGGATGTTTTTATATAAGGTACATTTCTCCACAAAAAATAAAAGATTATTTTATTCCCTTTTCAGATGTTATTAAGAAAAATTATAAAAAAGATTTTTTTAAAGGTAAAATTGTTTTAATTGGACAAACTATTGTTGGGGCTAAAAATGCTGATTTAATTCCCACTCCTTTAGGAACTCAATTTGGCGTGTTTGTTCAAGCAAGTTCTATTGCAACAAATATTTCAGAGGAATATATAAAACATACAAACTCCCTTTTTTATTTTTTTATTTATTCAATTTTTCTATCATTAATTTTTTCAAATTCAAAGATTTTTCTAAACACAATCTATACAATCTTTTTCCCTTTTTTAATTCTTTTTACTTCAAAAATTTTGATGAAAAAATGGGGAATTTTTTTTGATGTAATTCCATTTATATTTTTCACAGTTTTTTATTATCTTTCCTTTATTTTTTATTCTCTATTTCTAACAATAAAAAAACTTTTTCAAAAAGAAACAATTTTAAAAATTGTGAGAAATGTAGAAGAGGAATTCACTGAAATGCTTAATCCTATAGAATTACTTAAAAAAGAAAATATGCAATTTTTGGGTTTTGGAAGTGAAGAACTTATTGAAAATACACCTTCTATGGTTCTTAAAACAATATTACTTACTTTACAGATAGAAAGTGGTTGTATTTTAACAAAAACTGGGCACAAAATTGAGATTATAGCAAAAGAAGGTGAAGAAATTGAATGTATAAATATTGAAGAAATTACAAAAAATGTAACAAAACCTAAAATAATAAATAAATTTAAAGGAGATAAAATAAAAAATTTAGCAATAATCCCAATAATTTCTTTACAAGATTTTTCTGTTTTTGGCATTTTTATAAATAAAAAACCAAGTGTATTTTCTAAAAAAGGAATGTTTAATTTTGATGATATAAACTTAATAGAGACACTTTCACTTCAAGGATTAATAGCTATACAAAATTCAAAATTAAATCTTATTTTAAAAGAAACACAACTTGAGACAATATTTCGTCTTGCAATGGCAATTGAATATAGAGATAGAGAAACAGGAGGCCATATTCAAAGGGTGAGTAATTATGCTTATTTAATAGCAGAAAAAATGGGATTTAAAAAAACAGAATGTAATCTTATAAAAAATGCAATGCCTTTACATGATATAGGAAAAATAGCAATACCTGATAATATATTACTAAAACCAGAAAAATTAACATATGAAGAAAGAAAAATAGTTGAAATGCACCCTATAATTGGCGCAAAAATGCTTGAAGGTTCCAAATCTATTATACTCAAAGCAGCAGAAATTATTGCACTTTCACATCATGAAAAATATGATGGAAGTGGTTATCCTTATGGACTTTCAGGTAATGAAATACCAATTTATGGAAGAATTGCTGCATTATCTGATGTTTTTGATGCATTAACTTCAAAAAGAATTTATAAAGAACCTGTGGATATAATTGAAGGATTTGAAATTATTAACCAAGAAAAAGGAAAATCTTTTGACCCTAAAATTGTTGATATATTTTTAAAGGCAAAAGAGGAAGTGGTTGAAATATATAATAAATTTAAGCAAGATATAATTTTCACATTTGATAAAACAAAAGAATTATAGTAAAATAAAAAAACTATTCTTGTAAATCTCCGTATTTCCTCAAAATTAAACCTCGTTGAAATATTTTTTATATTTTTATAAGACATTGTTTTTCCCTTTTTTCATTATATACCTTTTCAAGTTTTTCTTTCAAATAAAT